>OMCE01000421.1_pt1 | contig 21763 bp, 16 predicted proteins | sample 1644981 | NCBI WGS metagenome assembly OMCE01 (sample SAMEA103958151, study PRJEB25191) | human gut metagenome | reverse complement strand
AATGTTTTTTCTGTAAATTTTGAAAAAAGTTATTGTTTTGCTTAGTTTTTTGCTTGGCTCAACTGTATATACAGTATATGGACTATAAAACAGGGAATAGGCTATGAGTAAATATCTGAAAAGTTTGATTTTGCTTTCGGTGATAAGTATGGGCGTTTCTGCCCAACGTATCACTCGACAATATAATAATGTGTCATTTTCTGCGGCATTGAAGGATTTGAATGCTCGACAGGATAGTATGTCATCAACTTTGTGTATGACGAGTTGGAGGATTTCAAGGTGACAAAGAACATCAAAAATGAAAGTGTTCCAGATGCCATCATGAACTTGATAGGTTTTTACCCTATCAAGATGAAACAAGTGGATAATATTATCATTGTAGAATGTATTCAAAAGACTTCTAACAGAATGATGGGACGCATTGTAGACACTCACCATCAACCAGTCGATTTCGCCAATGTCGCTTTGCTCAATGTTAGTGATTCCAGTTTTATCACGGGTGGTGTTACAAATGAGGATGGTCAGTTCGTAATTCCTTGCGAGGTGAAAAAGGCGATTGTGAAAGTAAGTTGTTTGGGCTACAAAACTTATTGTAATGCATATCGTACCGGTGAGGTTGGTGCCATAACCTTGGAGGATGCTACAATTAATCTGCAAAAAATTGTGATTAAAGGGCATCGCAAATACATATCAAGAGAAAACGGTAAACTTACGCTTGACGTTCAAAATTCCAATTTGAAAAATATTGGCAAGGCAACAGATGTAATCAAATATATTCCTGGGATGCTCTATACAAATGGAAAGTATGAGGTGTTTGGTAAGGGTGAGCCTGTCATCTATATAGATGGAAGAAAGCAGACTAATACTTCAGGGTTGTCACTCCTTTCTTCTACCAACGTGAAGTCTGTACAGCTCATAACAAACCCTGGGGCAGAATACGATGCAGAAACAAGGAGTGTCATAAACATCACTACCGTACACCATTCCTTGGATGGACTGTCTGGTATTGTGGGTGCGGAAATCTCCAAACATAAGAATTTGTCTAACAACGAGGAGGTCAACCTCAACATCCACAAGGGAGCTTTGGATATATTCCTCGCATATCAATATGACAATACGAGAAGTGACATCAGATATGATGTTAACCAGTTCAATTACGGGCAAGATACATTTCATGAGATTTCTGCTTCTGAATATTCCGACCGCTCTCACTCTCATGACTATAATGTTGGTATGAATTATGCCATAAACAAGAATCACACTATCGGCGGAAGATATTTGGGAAGCATCTCCAACTACAAGATGCTCGACTCTCCTTTCGACTATATGCAGACGTACAAGAATGATGAACTGCTGACATTTACAGACAACAAGACTGAAGAATCTGAAAAGGAAAGGTTTCACAATGTCAATCTGTATTATATCGGCAAACTAACAGACAACCTACAGCTCAACTTGGATGCCGACTATGTTTATGCTCAACTGAAACATAAGCAACAAGTGAGCGAGACAAGTAGAATAGATGCTGTCTCAGAAAGCACGCATATGCAAAACGACCAGCGAAATCGTGCGACTGCACTCAAAGGGGTGTTTTCTTGGAACATGAATAAGAATAATAGGCTTGATTTCGGAACGGATTTCAGTAAAATCAGTTCATGGGGTATGTCTGTAAACGAAGAAGGGAAGATAGCCGATGACCAATTCAAGAATAAGGAAACCAAGTATGCAGGATTTGCCACTTATCGTTTGTCTGCCTCCAAATGGAAAGGAAGCATCGGGCTTCGCTATGAGTACATTCATGCCATCAACACAGACCAAGGAGATGTAAAGAACAAGACCAATTATTCGGACTTACTTCCATCCCTTTCTCTTTCCACTATGTTTGGGAGAGTGAGGATGAATCTTGATTTCAGTAGCAGGGTCAGCCGTCCTTCGTTTCGTCAGTTGAACAACAGTGTGAGTTACAACAATCAATACCATTATGAGCAAGGCAACATTTATCTGAAACCGCAATACGTGTATGATACAGAACTTAGTGTGGATTATAGCATATTCGACTTCAAGTTGGATTATCAGTATATCAAGGATTACATCCATCCGACTGTCGTTGCTGTATCCGGCAAACCTGGAACGGTAACTTGGATGTCAACCAACGCCAAGGATTTCCAGCAACTAGGAGCGCAATGTGTTGTTTCACCTGTTTTTGGTTGTTGGCGACCTACTTTGACGATGGGTGTCTATAAACCTTATTTCACGCTATCATATAATGGAGAGCAATTAGACTACAATCATCCATACGGTCTCTTCGCTTTCCAAAATGTAGTGGCACTAAGGAACGATTGGCTTTTTCGATGTGATTTCTTTTGGAACATTAAGGGACATCATGGCATCTACGAGCAAAACGGTTATTCGTCATTCAATATGATGGTACAGAAACAGTTACTTAAAAAGAAATTGACGATAACATTGAAAGCAGAGGACTTGTTTGATAGCTCGAAGTTGAACGATGTAAAGAGGGTTAATTTTGTGGTGCAGAACAGAAAGGTGAATAACTTCAATCGCTGCATCATAGCTTCCATTAGTTACAACTTCAATAGTTTCAAAGATAAATACAACGGAAGCGGTTCTGCTGAGGATGAGATTAATCGTTTTTAGAAAAGTATTGGTTTTCAAATCAACCTCTAAAATGCAATACCCAAATTCTGTGTGATGAATATCTCAGGATTTATTAACCGAGATGTTCATCCACAGAATTTTCACTTATCAATATCAATCGTTAAAAAACATACATTTTATTGTGTATCCAATAAATTGTTATATTTTTGCAAACGAAAAGAGTTGTTTGACAAGCAAACATATGCACATTGCAGAAATTAGAACCGTTGCTAAATTATTACCTCTATTGAGGTAAAACACTCATAAATCGCTCATTTTAAGCTATTCTGAATATTTGGGCAGAATTTCAGATAAAACTTTTGCATCATGTTCATCCAACAATCAACATAATACTTAGGTGAGCACTCTAACGACCACATTTCCCCGATGTCATCCATCAAAGTTTCATCAGGATGCTTTAGCAATGCTACCTTCAAAGGTACGAAATGTTTTTGAAACAACCAAGGATTTTTGAAGATTATTTGTATTACGGTAATTACAATTTCAGTTATTACAGTTTTTTCCTGAGGGGTATAAGGGTTTGAAGGTAGTAACAATCTGTTACTACAAATATTTATATATAAATATATATACTTATATATTTATATATACTTTTCTATACTTACATTTTAAAAGCGTGATATTGGGTCAAAATAAAACTGTAATAACTGAAATTGTAATTTGTAATCGATTTTTTAGCGGTATCGAGATGCATACATTCATTGCCCCTAAAACTATGACTATCTCATCACAAAGCTATGAGTTATGACCCGCAAAACGATGAGTTATTTTCTTTAACACAATATGGTAGAAATGTTAATGGAATTTCACATAACTCTGCAAGGTGATTTTTGGTGGTTTAGGAAAAATGTAGTACCTTTGCACCTGTAATCAAGAACATTATTAATCACTAAAAAAACTAGAAAATTATGAAGAAAGAAACTTGGAAACAGATTTTTCAGATTGTACTCACAATCTTGACGGCGCTCGGCACTACGCTCGGAGTAACGAGCTGCATAGGATAAAAAAAATGAGTTAAAGAATTATAAACATTTATTCATATCAGCCGACATCGGATTTTATTCACTAACTTTGCATCAGATATATACATTAGAATTCTTTACAAACAATAAAATGGAGAATAAAATAACGACAATGGAGCGGGGAATGCAGCGACGCACCGAACTGCTCCTGGGAAAGGATAATCTTGAGAAAATTCAGAAGGCAAGAGTGCTCATCTTCGGTATCGGAGGAGTAGGATCATGGTGCGCTGAAGGACTCCTGAGAAGCGGCGTGAGAAACATCACAATCGTAGACAGCGACAGGGTATGCGTAACCAACTGCAACCGCCAGCTGATGGCTACAAGCCGAACCATAGGCGAAGTGAAGGTAGAGGCGCTGCGCAACCGACTGCTCGAAATCAACCCCGATGCCAACATCACAGCCTATCAGAAAATATATCAGGCAGAAACTGCCGATGAATTCCACATGGAGCAATACGACTTCATCATCGATGCCATCGACTCGCTCAAGGATAAGGCTGACCTCATTCTGCGTGCCACTGCCCTGCCTAAGGAAATCATCTTTATATCTTCTATGGGAGCTGCCCTGCGCACCGACCCATTCATGGTAAGAAAATCTGAATTCTGGAAGGTGGATGGAGACCCGCTGGCAAGAGCACTGCGAAAGAAATTCAAGAAGAACAAAACCTTCCCACGACGAAAATTCCAGTGCGTATACAGTGAAGAAAAACCGATGCAGAACCAGGGGGTGAACAAAGCCTGCGGCACGGGCGGATGCCTATGTCCGAAAGCCAAACTCATTAGCGGAGAGAGGGGTACCGATACTGCCGTATATGATGCTCCGGGCGACCAGCAACTGGTAGAACACGAATGGTGCTCTACTAAGGCACAGATCAACGGTTCGCTCTGTCATATCACCGCAACCTTCGGAATGGCTATCGCAGGAATGGTCATCAACCACATCATTGAATAACTGTTTTTCTTTACAACAGTCACTTGAAAAGAAACTTACTGAACTTTCGCATATCAGGAAGTTAAAGGAGTTAAGGAGTTAAGACGTATGTCTTGCTGCTTAAAAAACTACGCCAAAAAGACTGTTGTCTTAACTCCTCAGCGACCGTAGGGAGCGATAACTCCTTTAACTCCTTTAACTCCTGAGCTTGCGAAAGTTCGCTAGGTTCAGAAGTTTCTCGGGAGTAGTCTTATCAGCATTCGCCTCTATTCGTCTCTTCATATCTCCAAAGAATAAAGGTTAAATCCGATAAATCTTGTTAAACAAATTCTATCTTACCGCTTATGTTTATACCTTTGCACGCAAATTTATAATCACAAAGGACATTTTCATGTCCCAAAAAGGATGATATTTAATTTAAATAAGAGAAGAAAAATGAAAGAAAAAGCAGAAAGTTCAGTAGCCTGCAATCATCACAGAGTAGGCTTCCTGGGATTGCTCGTTACATTAGGCATTGTATTCGGAGACATCGGAACATCACCTCTCTATGTGATGAAGGCTATCCTGCATACAGGCGAAAGCATCAGCGAGAGCACCATCCTGGGCGCACTGTCATGCATCATCTGGACACTCACCCTCCAGACCACCATCAAATATGTATGCGTGGCGCTGCGTGCCGACAACAATGGCGAGGGAGGCATCCTCGCCCTCTATGCCTTGCTGCGCCGACTCAAGTACAAGTGGATTTACCTACTGGCCATCATTGGCGCAAGCACCCTGCTGGCAGACGGAATCATCACCCCTGCCATCACCGTGACAACAGCCATCGAAGGACTCGAAAGCATCAGTCCCAACCTGCCAGTTATCCCCATCACCCTTGCCATCATCACCATCATCTTCTTCGTGCAGCGGTTTGGCACAGAGAGTATCGGCAAATCGTTTGGCGTATTTATGCTGCTATGGTTCCTGCTGCTGGGCGTGATGGGAGCTTTCAGCATCACGTCTTACCCATTGATACTGAAGGCTTTCAACCCCTATTATGCAGCCATGCTGCTGGCAAAATCGCCTGAATGGTTTCTGATTCTGGGTGCCGTATTTCTCTGTACTACCGGTGCAGAGGCTCTCTATTCCGACCTGGGACATTGCGGCAGAAAGAACATCGCCATCAGCTGGGGCTTCGTAAAGACCATGCTCATTCTCAACTATCTGGGACAGGGAGCATGGGTGCTGAATCATGCAGATACGGCGCTGGCTGTGAATCCGTTCTTTGCCATCATGCCGCAGAGCATGCTGTTCTTCGCCATCATCATGGCCACGGGTGCGGCAATCGTGGCGAGCCAGGCACTCATCAGCGGAACCTTCTCCATACTGAGCGAAGCCATGAACCTTCACTTCTGGCCGCGCATGCGAATCAAGCATCCTACCCATTTAAAGGGACAGCTCTATATTCCGATGATCAACCTCGCCATGTACATCGGCGTGGTGCTCATCATCCTGCTCTTCCGCGACTCCTCGCACATGGAGGCAGCCTACGGTCTCGCCATCACCATCACTATGCTGATGACCACCCTGCTGCTCGGTTTCTACCTCCACAGCAGGGGCGTGGCGCGGATTTTCACTATGCTGTTTATGGGCGCATACTGCACCATCGAAGCCATCTTCCTGGCAGCCAATCTGTCAAAATTCCTCGCAGGAGGATGGTGTACGATGCTCATAGGCGGAATCCTCTTTCTGATGATGTATGTGTGGGTGAGAGCCATGAAGATACGCCGACATTATATCAGCACCAAGCCGCTGAATGATTATTATCAGATTATCTCCGACATCAAGGCCGATGAGAGCATTCCCAAGTACGCTTCCAATCTGGTTTATGTAAACCACGCCAGCAAGGAAGGCACCGTAGACGACAAGCTGCTTTACTCCATCATCAACAAGCAGCCGAAACGTGCAGACCATTACTGGCTTATCAACATGGAGTTTGTTGACACACCTGATACGCTGGAGTACAACTGCGAGACCCTGATTCCCGACACCCTCTACAGCGTGACGATGCACATTGGCTTCCGCATAGAGCCTAGGGTGAGCCTCTATCTGCGCCAGGTGGTGGAAGATCTTGTGGCAAGCAGGAAGGTAGATTTGAGAAGCACCTATCCATCGCTGCGCAAGAACGGCATTCCGGGCGATTTCCGTTTCATCATCATCCACCGCGTTTATTACCCTGAGAGCTCAGATAATCGTCAACAGAATTTACTGATGAGCATCTACGCCATTATCAGCAAGATTGGCATCGACGAGCCTAAGGCTTTGGGGCTGGATACTTCCATGGTGGTGGTAGAACGGGTGCCGCTCATCATCAGCCAGCGCACCGGAAGCATCAGGCGCATCGCCCGGATTGAGGAGTAACAGGAAGATTTTCCGACACAAAAAATCTGCCAGATGATAACTTTTCGGATTATTATTTGTATCTTTGCACCGGAATTGCGCAAAGCAAGGTTGAAAGATAATAAAAAGACAATTGAATGGGAAATAAAACAACAGCAATGGAGCGGGGAATGCAGCGACGAACGGAACTGCTCCTGGGAAAGGATAATCTTGAGAAATTACAGTCGGCACGAGTGCTCATCTTCGGTATCGGAGGCGTGGGGTCATGGTGCGCTGAGGGACTGCTGAGAAGCGGCGTGAGGAACATCACCATCGTGGACAGCGACCGCGTCTGCGTGACCAACTGCAACCGCCAGCTGATGGCAACCAGCCGCACCATCGGCGAGGTGAAGGTGGATGCACTGCGCCAGCGCCTGCTGGATATCAACCCTGATGCCAACATCACCGCCTATCAGAAAATATATCAGGCGGAAACAGCCGACGAATTCCACATGGAGGAATACGACTTCATCATCGATGCCATCGACTCGCTGAAGGACAAGGCAGATCTGATTCTCCGTGCCACTTCCCTTCCGAAGGAAATCACCTTCATTTCTTCGATGGGTGCAGCCCTGCGCAGCGACCCGTTCATGGTGAGGAAGGCTGAGTTCTGGAAGGTGGATGGCGATCCGCTGGCAAGGGCCCTGCGCAAGAAATTCAAGAAGAACAAGACGTTTCCCCGTCGCAAGTTCCAATGCGTTTTCAGCGAGGAAAAGCCGATGCAGAACAGGGGCGTGAACAAAGCCTGCGGTACGGGCGCCTGCCTATGTCCGAAAGCAAAGCTGCTCAGCGGAGAGCGGGGCACGGATACTGCCGTATATGATGCTCCTGGCGACCAGCGACTCGTGGAACACGAATGGTGCTCAACAAAGGCGCAGATCAACGGTTCGCTCTGCCACATCACCGCCACTTTCGGCATGGCAATCGCAGGAATGGTCATCAATCATATCACCGATTGATGGCTTGCATCAACAGAAGAAATAAACATTAGGACAAGAAAAAAGATATGATTACAGTTGATGGATTGACCGTAGAATTTGGCGGCACCACCCTATTCAAAGACATTTCCTTCCAGATCAATGAGAAGGACCGTATAGCCCTGATGGGAAAGAATGGCGCAGGAAAGAGTACCCTGCTCAAGATCATCGCAGGCGTGAGAACTGCCACACGTGGCTCGGTCTCGGCTCCGAAAGATTGCGTCATCGCCTATCTGCCACAGCATCTCATGACCGAAGACGGACGCACCGTATTCGAGGAAACTTGCCAGGCGTTCGCCCATCTGCACGAGATGCAGGCGGAAATCGACCGCATCAACAACGAACTCACCACACGTACCGACTACGACAGCGATGACTACATGCAGCTCATCGAAAAGGTATCTTCTCTGTCAGAAAAATTCTATGCCATCGATATGACCCATTTCGAGGAAGACGTGGAGAAGACGCTGCTTGGACTGGGTTTCGAACGCTCCGACTTCAACCGCCCTACCAGCGAGTTCTCCGGTGGATGGCGCATGCGTATAGAACTGGCTAAGCTGCTCCTGAAATCGCCCGACGTACTGCTCCTCGATGAGCCGACCAACCACCTCGACATCGAATCTATCGGATGGCTGGAAGACTTCATCATCAACAGTTCGAAGGCGGTGGTTGTCATCAGCCACGACCGCAAATTCGTTGACGATATCACGACTAGAACCATCGAGGTGACCATGGGCAGAATCTACGACTACAAGGCTACCTACAGCCAGTATCTGGAACTCAGAAAGGAGCGCCGCGAGCAGCAGATGAAGAAATATGAGGAACAGCAGAAGATGATAGCCGAGACCAAGGACTTCATCGAGCGCTTCAAGGGAACCTATTCCAAGACCTTACAGGTACAGAGCCGCGTGAAGATGCTGGAGAAACTGGAACTCATCGAGGTGGATGAGGAGGACACCAGCCGTCTGCGACTCAAGTTCCCGCCTAGTCCACGCAGCGGCAACTATCCGGTGCAGATGAGCGATGTGGCGATGTCGTTCGAAGGCAAGCAGATTTTCAGCGGCGTGAACCTCACCGTGGAGCGAGGCGACAAGATTGCCTTCGTGGGAAGAAACGGAGAGGGTAAGTCTACGCTCGTGAAATGCATCATGGGCCAGCTTCAGAACGAAGGCAGACTGGAGCTGGGACATAATGTCCAGATTGGCTATTTCGCTCAGAATCAGGCATCTCTGCTCGATGGCGAGCTTACGGTATTCCAGACCATCGACGATGTTGCAAAGGGCGAAATCCGCAACAAGATTCGTGATCTGCTCGGTGCCTTCATGTTTGGCGGCGAGGATTCTACCAAGAAGGTGAAGGTGTTGTCGGGTGGCGAGCGCACCCGTCTTGCCATCCTCAAGCTGCTGCTGGAGCCGGTGAACCTGCTGATTCTCGATGAGCCTACCAACCATCTCGACCTGAAGACGAAGGATGTATTGAAGCAGGCGCTTCTGGATTTCGACGGTACACTCATCGTGGTGAGCCACGACCGTGATTTCCTTGATGGTCTTGTCAGCAAGGTCTACGAATTCGGCCACGGCCGCGTCCGTGAGCATCTCTGCGGCATCTACGAGTTCCTGGAATCCAAGAAAATGGAAAGCCTTCAGGAGCTGGAAAAGAAATAATATTCTAGTGGCGTATATGTGGAAATTGATTGAAGTTAAAGAAGTTATCACTCCCTACGGTCGTTCGGGAAGTTAAGAGACAATAGTTATCTGGCGTAAAACTTAGAACATTTGTCCCTTTAACTTCCCCTTAACTTCCCTCTAACTTCCCTTTAACTTCCCTCTAACTTCCCTTCAACTTCCCTTTAACTTCCCTTTAACTTCCCTCTAACTTCCCTTTAACTTCCCTTTAACTTCCCTTTAACTTCCCTCTAATTTCCCTTTAACTTCCCTCTAACTTCCCTCTAACTTCCCTCTAACTTCCCTTTAACTTCCCTCTAACTTCCCTTTAACTTCCCTCTAATTTTGTTCCCAAAAAGGCAACGTTTTTAACAAATAATAACATTCCTGCTTTCTTTATAATATATTAACTATTACAATTTGGAAATGTTACAAACTTTTCTTACCTTTGCAGTCGAAAATGAATAAAAACAGTAAAAAATATACAATTCTCAGAATTTATGATGAACAGGATAACCAATTATATTCTCCTCATCACATTCTTAATATATGGCGGCAGAGCGCCAGCACAGAATGTCAAGCATGAGAACGACTCCGTGAAGATGAACAAACCATTCAATATGGATGTACGGACGAACATAATATATGACGCATTACTGATTCCCAACGTAGGAGTGGAATTCGACCTCGGCAAGAGATGGACGGTTGCCGCCAACGCCATGTATGGCTGGTGGAACAACGACCGTAGCCATTGGTACTGGCGAGCCTACGGTGGTGATGTTGCCTTGCGCAAATGGCTGGGAAAGGCAGCCCGAAGGAAAGCCCTCACGGGGCATCATGTCGGGGTGTACGGCCAGATTTTCACCTACGATTTCGAAACCGGTGGAAGGGGCTACATGGGCGGCAAGCCCGGTGGCACGCTCTGGGACAAGATGAACTACGTGGTGGGAGCCGAATATGGCTACTCCCTCCCCATCGCCCGAAGATGGAACATCGATTTCACTATCGGAGCCGGATACTGGGGCGGAATCTACCACGAATATCTCCCACAGGACGGTGAATACGTATGGCAAGCCACGAAGAAGCGGCAATGGATAGGCCCTACAAAGGCTGAAATATCCCTCGTCTGGCTCCTGGGCAAAGGGAACTTTAATCAGGGAAAATCCAGAAGGAAAAATTCTTTTCTGATGGATTCCACAGACTGGAAAGGAGGTGGCGATGATTAGAAGAATCCTTACATTTTTCATCCTCCTGCTCACCCTTATCCTGACTTCCTGCGAGCATAAGGAACTCAAATTCCCCGAAACCGTCAAGTTCCGTTCCCTCAGAGTGGTGCTGAAATGGGAACAGCTGGCAGACTTCGAGAAGCCGGAAGGAATGCGAGTCATCTTCTTCCCTCTCCAAGGCAAAGGTGATCCCTGGATATTCGACTTCCCGTATGGTGAAGGCCGGACGATAGAGTTGCCAGTCAACGACTATGCCGTGGCGAGCTACAACTATGATGCCGACGGCATTCTGTGGAAGAATACTGACAGTTTCTGGCAGTTTACCGCCTATACCCGCTCCGTTCAGACGCCTGATGGCGAGCATGCCTGCATCACTCCTCCGTGGATGTGCGGCTACTATCTGGAAACGGTTTCGGTCAAGGACAATGGCAAGGAAGACGAGCTGGTCATCACGCTCTATCCCGAGAACAAGGTGAGCCGATACACCTACGAGGTGCATGGCATCCGCCATCTTGAGAGAGTGGCTGACATCAGGGCGAGTCTTTCTGGAATGTCGGGTTCGCTGCTGTTGGCAAACGATGAGTTGCCCGATGATGTTCCATCCGAGCGCCTGCTGTTTGGCGGCGAGGTAAAGGACGGTCAGATCAAGGGCGGCTTCTACACCTTCGGCTATCGCCAGAAGAGCACCGAGCCCCATGTGTTCAAGCTCTACATCAAGAGTCGCACGGGCAAGTTGCATGTTCTGGAGCAGGACGTAACCCAGCAGGTCCGTTCCTTCCCTGTAGAGGGCCATATAGGCAATGTTCATCTGGTATTGAACTTTGATTTCGGCATTCCGGAGGATTCCGGAGGCATCAAGGACGATGCCGGATTTGACGTAGGAGCCGATGACTGGGCAGACGTAAACACGGATATTCAGTGTTAGAAAATATGCGATTCAGAAAGTTTTCAGGTAAAATAAACCAATTATATATTTAATGTTTCAGTAAATTTAATTATCTTATGAACAAAATTTATTTATTAACCGCAGCCTTTGCCGTAATGGCATCGCTGTCAGGATGCTCGGACACCGAGCTCGCAAGCATTGACACCGTTCAGGAAAAGACCCCAATCGGCTTCCATACCGTTGGCAGCCAGATGGAATCTAGAGCAACGATTATTAATTCTGGGGATATCACAAAAACGGACTTCAAGGTATATGCCTTTGATGGTGAAGGCAACGCTTTTATGGGTAATAATGATACTGATAATGATCTTTCCGCTCATAATGGTGTTCACATCAAGTATGACGCTGTGAAGAGTGCCTGGACATATAATGATCCTTCAGACCTTCGATATTGGCCAGATTATTCGCTGAATTTTTATGCTGTAAGTCCAGGAACAGTGCCCGAGGAGAATTCGAAAGATCATTATTTTTGGGAAATCAATAATAATTCACAGACGATTATATATAATAGTTTTGACGAGTATGGTACATCAAGCACTCATCAAAATCTTGATGTAATGTATGCTGTTGCCAAGGGACAGACAAAAGCTAACGGTAAGGTAAACCTGACTTTCAAGCATATTTTGTCTCAGGTTTTGTTTAAGGCAAAAACCAATGATGACAAATTGGAAGTAGAGATTAACGGAATCAATTTCCACAATGCCCAATTGGCTGGTAGCTTCACTATTCCTGCAGGGGAGCGGGAGCCTCAAAGAACAGACTGGACTCAAATTCCTCCTACAGCTTCCACATTAACGGTTGGAATGGATGGACAAGTAACCGTCAAAAGTACCGGTACTGATGTTTTCACAAAGCCAATGCTATTTGTTCCACAAGTCTTAAGCCCTTGGGTACCTTCTGATAAAAACATAGATGCTGCTAACAAAGACAAGCTTACATATCTTGAAATCAGTTGCAGAATCAAGCAGAATAATACATATCTATTCGGCAAAAACGGCTTTGAAACTCTCTATGTACCATTTAGTGCTACTTGGGAGCCAGGCAAGCGTTATGTCTACACCTTGATATTCGGTGGTGGTTATGATAGAGATGGCAAAGCTATTTTGCAGCCAATTAATTTCGAACCATCCGTAGAACCATGGAAAGATTAAAACAAAGATATTAACAGCCAGCAGTAACCGTCATTAGGCAAAAACTTCACAAGTAAGTCCAATTATAGATAAAATCCCCTGCAAGAGAACAGCAACAAGCTACCTCTTGCAGGGCTTTTCATATCCCTACCCTTTTTATCCATAGTTTAAAGAAGCTCGTTTTACCCATATTTTAAAGACCCCCGTTTTACCATACGCCCTGAACCAACGGCCATCGGCCGAAGGGAAAGGCGCAGAGCCCGTTTTCCCCATACGCCCTGAAAGGGCAGAAGCTCCTAGCCCGTTCTTGAACCACATGAGAAAGTTCTGTATTTTCATATCCCACGGAGATATTTTTTTATCTCTCAGAGATATTTTCATATTCCACAGAGATATTAGCCCCGTCCTTTTAGAAATAAAGATAAACCAGGGAACTGTAGAGCTGGACGGAGAGAACGTAGAGGAGATAGAGCGGAGCAAAGACGCGGATGCCGAAATACGACGCCTCATAAGCCTCCGTGAGCGAACGGAAGCGGTTGCTCGCCACACCAAAGGTGAGACTCATCACCATGACCGCAAAACAAATGTACGGAAGGAGACTCTTCGTAAAACTACTGCCCCAGATGCCACCCATCACGTTCAGCAATATAGCATGGGGAACCATCGTGAGACAAACCATCACGAAGACGAACAGCAGAAACTCGAAAAACACCACTCGCATGGCTACCCGCTGGCGATATTCCCTGCCGTTGAAATGAAGCAGACCGCTCCTGTAGAGTGCCCCCAGCGAGATGCAGAGCAGCAGGAGCCAGACCAGCATCGGCTGCATCAGATTCTCCGTAAAGCGTCCGAAGAACCATCGGATGCCCTCGGCATTGAGCAACGTGCGCGGGAAGGTTTCCGGCATCGCAGCCGTCTGCAGCCACGATACCAGCACCAGAACGCACTGGCCAACCAGCAATCCGCTAGCCAGCCATGCCCCCAAACGGGTCAACTTCCGATAAATCGATATTCTATTCCTCATAGTCCTATTCCCCATGACTTATCTCCCTCGTGACCTACTCCTCGTCAGCCACGAGATTATCAATATCCAGGATGCGCAGTTCGCAGGCCCTTACCACCAGTCGGGTGGCATTCACGCTATTGCCGTTGTTGCCGTCAGGAAACAGCTTCTGCACCAGCTCGTTCTGGCGCTTCTCCAGACTCTTCACGCCGAAAGGCATTCCTCGCAGGCCAGTAATCTGCTCCTTGGTGTAGCCCAGGGCAAGATGGCGCAGAAAACGCTCGTCATATTCATCAATCTCGTAATTGATGAGAGCCTCCTGGCGCATCAGCTCGCTGTTCACGCTCTTCTTGAATCGCTCGATAATCTTCTTCAGGATAGGCTGGTTGAAGACCATCTTCTTGCCGCCCATGCAGCTCGCCACATCACCACGGGTGAGCAGTTCACCGCTCTTTAGGATGATTCCGTCGCATCCGGCATCCAGCGCATCCACCCAAAGCTTCTCGTTGAGGATCTCGCCCGTAAAGATGAGCACCTTCACGTCGGGATACTGCTGCTTGGTGCTGCGGCAGATTTCCACGCCAATGGTGGTAGAACCGCCCAATCCCAGATCGAGCAGCACGAGGTCGGGCTTCTGCGCCTTGATAAGTCGCCAGTAAGCCGGTTCGTTTTCGGCAGTTCCAATGATTTCTGCCTCAGGAATGTCAGTCTTGAAGATGCCCTCGGTACCTTTCAGCTCCAGTGGCACATCTTCTACTATAATCACTTTAAAATTCTCCATATCTCTATTCTATTTTTAGTATTTCTATTCAACTCCAGCTTGAGTTTTCTCATGCTGAACTTCTGTTATTTCTAATTCAACCTTATGTTTCCATCTTTCCTTCAAGCCCTCGAAGTCGATTCTCTTAACGACCGCTACAGGCAGGACAGCCGTGATGATAGCACTGCCGTCAGATCCGGCAGTGGAACTGAGACCGCAGCCGCGCAAGTTGGTAATATCACCTACCTCTCTGGCTATCTGTCTTGCCACGAGATAATTGACATCCACGGTAGTTGAAGAAAAGAAATCGGTAATCTGGCGGGAAACGTAAGCCGACTCATGCTGCTTCACATACACCTCGGCATAAGGATTTCCGTCCGTAGTCTCGATTCTGATGTCGCACTTCTTCGTATTGGCTATCAGGATTTCGAAAAGACGCTCCAGCAGGTGGTAATCCAGCCTTACCATACCCTTCGCCTGCTCCATCGCCTGCGTACTCAGCATGGTATATACCGATTTGTAATACTCTATCAGCTCGCGCAGCGATTCCACATCATCGGGATTGGTTTCGATGAGCTGTCGGATGCGCGACGGATAATACATCGTTTCGTGTTTCAGGGCAGAGAGACAGTTGTCGAGCACCTGATTGGCAACATACAGCTTGTCGCCCTCGTATTCCGTTCGATGGATTTCATCTTCCAGCAGTTCCAGTCTGCTGTAGTCCTTCCGGACATCTGCAATGCCGTCGTTCAGCGCTTTCTCGATGCGCACCACCACCTCGTTGAGCTGTTCGCTGTTGGCTCTACGGCAGGTTTTCTCATCCCATATCTCGCTGATTCGCTGCAGCTTTTCCTTGTCAGAGCTGCTGCTGAGCAGAATCTGGTTGATGGTATTCACCTTGTCTACGGCGAAGCGATAGCGCAGGATGTGGCGATAATACAGCAGATAGTAAGCCAGCGGCAGCTGCAGCAGGAGGAGTATCAGGAGAACCACCGCCACATTCTTGGAGTTCTTGGAAACCTCCATCGTGCGCACGTATTCATCGAGCGTATTGTCGGCGCTCATCTCCCTGAAGAGCTGGGTGTAGACCTTGTTGTTGCTGGCATACAGGTCCCACTGGTGGAGCGCCAGGGCTGCCACAGCACTCTCGTTGCGGATGTCGAGAATCACGTTGTAGTCGGTTGGCAGACTGTCTCTGAGCCACTGCAGTTCGGCTATGGCTCCCGACTTCGGATACTTCACCATCAGGAAGGTTCCCTTAGGTCGGAGCGAGAGATAATGGCGGTTGAGATACTCTCTTGCTGAATCGGCGAAGGCAAGCGTGCGCTCGTAATGACCATTGACATTGCTGAAATAGGCGCTGTCGGCATACTGGTCGGCTCGCTGCAGATTGAGCGGCTTCTGAACGGCTGTACGCTTGTGCTGATGATGAGAGCCATGAGATTTCTGCATCTTTGCCCAGGCGCTGCCTGAAGGAAGACATGAGAACAGAGCTATCAGCAGCGACAGCAGGAGCATACGACCCGCAGGAAGGCGGAAGGCAAAACGGCTCCCCTTGCCCACCTTGCTTTGTACAGAAATATCGCACTTGTCAAACATGCGGCTCGTCTTCTTGTATTTCTCGATGATTCCCTTGCAGTTGATCAGTCCGAAACCATGTCCGCCGGTATAGGCGCGGTCGAAGACATGAGCCAGCTGTTCCTCGTCCATACCCCTTCCGTTGTCCGTGATGGAAATCTCCACATACTTATCCTCTGCCTTGACCTGAGCCTCGACGACCACCTCGCCACCGGCAGGAGTAAACTTCCTGGCGTTGTCGGCTATCGTATTGATCATGAAGAGCGTCAGGGCACGGTCGGCTTTCAAAACAGCATCCGTCGGCTTCACCACGAGCCTGATGCCCTTCATCTGGAAGCTCGTCTTTCCCTTCTCCACAATGTCGAAGAGCTGTTGCAGGGAGAAGCTCTCAATGCGGAGATTCAGCATTCCCTGCTTCATCTGAATCCAGCGTGTCAGGGTACTGTTATAATCTTCAATGACATCTACCAGTTCCAATATATACTGGTAGCGCTGTTTTCTTACCTCCTCAGTTTCACCACCCTTGCAGAGTCGGGTCACCTCGTTCAGCATACGGTTTATATACGAAAGATTTGAGTTGGCAAACTCCACTTTGGTGCGCTGCTCCACGTTGCGTTCCTTGTTGGCAGATACTCTCATCGTCAATTCCATACGGCGTTCTGTTTCCTCTTCAAACTTCTCAAGGAATTCTTTATGTTTCTGAGCATTAAGTTCCATTCGTTCATGCAGAGGTTTAAGCAGTTCTTCCGTGGATTCCTCCTTGGCTTTCTTGCGCTTCATATAGTCGAAGACATAGAGCAGGATGACGGCAATGACAATCATGGCTATCACGGCGATGATCATGACATTGAGAATCGTGGCGATATCGTCGAGCTGGGCTGCACGGGCTTCGAGCTGGCGGTCCTGTCGGGAAGACTCCTGCAGGTCGAGATAGGCGTTGCGGTTGTAGTCGCTCTTCACCTTGTCGTCGAGTGCGGAATAAGCCAGGCTCATCTGCTCGCGGATGGAAGCCACGAGGTCGGGCGCCTGGAAGATAGCCTTGTTGTCATAGAGCGCATGGTTCAGACAGTCGAGCGACGACTGGTAATCCCTGATTTGCCAATAGCACTCGGCAAGGGTACGATGGGCTCCTGCCGTCTGATAAACATCGCCATAGCTGCTGAAGAGATTGAGCGCCCGCTGGGCAAAGTTGCCGGCAAGCAGGTTGGCTGGCATCTGCTCGATGTTGAGATACTGGAAGGCAGGCAGGTTGTTCCTGATGAGGAACTCCCGGTTGTCTTCATCCTGGATATGTTCGCTGATAGCTTGAAGGGCATTCGCCTGCCAGTAAGGATAAGGATTAGGACCGCTCGCCAGCATGTAGCATCTGATGAGCATATCGAATTCTGCCTGCAGAATCTCGTGCTGAGTACCGTGGGTAATCGCTCCACCCGAACCGTAATTGTAGAGATAGTTCAGATACTGGGCTGTGTCCTGCTCCAAGGCGTCAGGGTCTATCTGGTTCAGGGCTTGCATCATCGGCTTCTCCAACTGCACATAATAGAAATAGGTGGAAGCCACAACCGCAAACTCTGACTGGGCATAGACCGCACGCTGATATTCACGAGGAGGAAGGTTATCAGTCTCCTCGCCTATTCGGCGCAGTCGGCGCATCGCTTTCTCACGATAGGCGTAGAAATCCTTGTTGCGGGCTTCCCGCTGACAGAGTCGCATATTCTGGACGTCGGCAATAAGGAGTTCTATCTGGTTGTCGCTGCGTTCTTCCACCTGGTTGAGCCACTGTTTGGCAAGCTTGTAATCCATCTTGGCTATAGCCACGAAGGCAAGGTTGTTGCAAGCCTCTGCATAACCGGTAGGATAATCGCCGGAAAGAGCTAAGGCTCTCTTTGCCAGCACTTTGGTAGAGTCGAGGTTGCGATAGTGAAGAGCATAGGATTGGCTGTTCAACTTATCCACCTCATACTGATGGGCAGGCGAACAAGCTGAAAAGAAAAGCGCCGCCACCACCACAAGGTTGATGACGACGCTATAAAGATGACATTTCTTTTTATGCATAAGCATAAAAACCAAACAACTTTTATTTAAAAACGATTTTCAAAATTAAGCGCGAGCCTTGGCAATATAGCCAAGAGCTTCCTGGCACTTAGCTGTGATAGCAGCCCAGTCGCCAGCAGCAACAGTCTCCTTAGGGAAGAGCTTAGAGCCCATACCTACACAGAGAACGCCAGCCTTGATCCAAGGAGTAAGATTCTCCTCTGTTGGCTCTACGGCACCTGTTACCATGATGTTGCTCCAACGCAAAGGTGCCATTACGTTCTTGACGAATGAAGGACCGCCTACGTTACCTGCTGGGAATACCTTGGTTACGTCGCAACCGGCAGCCTGAGCATTATTGATTTCAGTTACAGAACCGCAACCTGGTGAATAAGGAACCAGACGACGGTTGCAAACTGGAGCAATATCTGGGTTGAAGTTAGGACCTACGATGAAGTTAGCGCCGAGCTGGAGATACAGAGAAGCTGTACCGGCATCAACAACTGTACCTGCACCCAGAATCATCTCAGGGCAAGCCTTGTCGGCCCACTTTACCAACTCTCCGAAAATCTCGTGAGCGAAGTCACCACGGTTAGTAAACTCGAAAACACGTACGCCACCCTCGTAACAAGCCTTGATGACGTTCTTGCAGATTTCAACATCCTTATTGAAGAAAACAGGTACCATACCAGTCTCTTTCATGGCTGCCATAACCTGCATTTTGCTAAACTTTGCCATTACCTTATATTAATTAACAATGAATAGTTTATAGTTTATAGGAGCTACGCCGTAAGCAAGACAGTCTATAAACTATAAACTATCAACTATAAACTTTAAACTATAATTATCTCTGAACTCGACCATTAGCGTTACCGCCAGCCAGGCTCTCTACCTCGTCAGTAGAAACCAGGTTGAAGTCGCCAGGGATAGTATGCTTCAAAGCAGAAGCAGCTACCGCAAACTCAAGAGCCTCGCCCTGAGTCTCCTTAGTAAGAAGACCGTGGATCAGACCACCAGAGAAAGAGTCGCCACCACCAACGCGGTCGATGATAGGGTTGATGTCATAGTGCTTGCTCTGATAGAACTCCTTACCATCATAGATAAGAGCCTTCCAGCCGTTGTGTGTAGCAGAGAGAGATTCGCGGAGAGTAGAAACAACATACTTGAATCCGAACTCCTTCATCATGCCCTTGAAGATTCCGTAGTAACCCTCAGCATCAGTCTTACCGCCCTCTACGTCAGCATCTGGCTTGAAGCCCAGGCAGAGCTGAGCATCTTCCTCATTACCGATGCAAACATCAACATACTTCATCAGAGGACGCATAACAGAGATAGCCTTCTCTGAAGTCCAGAGCTTCTTGCGGAAGTTGAGGTCAACAGAAACAGTTACGCCGTGACGCTTAGCAGCCTCACAAGCCAACTTGGTAAGTTCAGCAGCCTTGTCGCTAATAGCTGGAGTAATACCGCTCCAATGGAACCATTGGGCACCCTCCATAATCTTGTCGAAATCGAAATCAGATGGGTCAGCCTCAGCAATTGCGCTGTGTGCACGGTCGTAGATTACCTTGGATGGGCGCATAGAAGCACCTGTCTCGGCATAGTAGAGACCTACGCGGTCGCCACCACGAGCGATGAACTCTGTGTTAACGCCGTAACGACGGAGACCGTTGACAGCAATCTGACCGATCTCGTGCTTAGGGAGCTTAGATACGAAGTAAGCATCATGACCATAGTTAGCCAAGCTTACAGCTACGTTAGCCTCACCACCACCAGGGATGATGCGAAGTGATTCACTCTGAATGAAACGATCATTGCCTTCTGGTGATAAACGAAGCATGATCTCACCTAATGTTACAATTTTTGCCATGTTTGATAGTTTTAATTTTTTTGTTTTTATTTTGTTTGTTATGAGTAACAAATTAAATTCCACTTTTCAGTAGAGAAATGAAGTACAATTATCAGTTGTCGTTCAATTTCGAGGGCAAAAATAACCATAATTTCTCGAATAATGAAATAAAATCGCATTTTTTTTTGTTTTTCGTGCAAAAAAGTTGCTGTGTCTTCGCACAATTCAAAAAATTGTTGTATATTTGCGGCAAAATTCGTACTTGTGGTCGCACACAACAGAATTCCTTAATACTAATTGTGGTCTGTGCACAGCTGGAAGTACCTGCGACGTTTTATCTATCGTAGCCCCCAGGAGAGGCTCTTTATATAATAAGTACACGCGAGGCAACCAGACCCGTAATGCTAAAAAACAATGGCCGTAAAAATCAGAATCAAGGATATTGCCGAGAGAGCTGGCGTATCCGTTGGAACCGTAGACCGAGTTCTGCACGACCGTCCAAACGTGTCGAAACCTGCACGCGACAAGGTCGAGAAAGCCCTCAAGGAAATGAATTATCAGCCTAATGTGTACGCCAGCGCTCTGGCTTACAACAAATCCTATACCTTCTACCTGCTGATTCCGAAACATGAATCGGAGGCTTACTGGGAGGAAATAGAGGAAGGCGCAAAAAAATGTGAAGATACCCGACGTGACTTCCATATCGATGTAGAGATTCGTTTCTATGAGCGTTCCAGCGAGGAATCGTTCCGCGAAGAAGGCAACAAGATTCTTGAGGCCAGTCCGGAAGGAGTCATCGTGGTGCCTTCATCGCTCGATGTGACCCGCGAGTTTACCGAGGCGTTGCATCACAAAAGCATCCCGTTCATCCTGCTCGACTCCTACATGCCCGATCTGCGTCCGCTCTCTTTCTTCGGCCAGGATTCGTTCTGTTCCGGTTTCTTCGCAGCCAAGATGCTGATGATGCTTGCAGCAAAGGAAGATGAAATCCTGCTCATGAGGCAGACCAAAGACGGAAGAGTGGTCAGCAAGCAGCAGGATAACCGAGAGGTAGGATTCCGCCATTACATGCACGACCACTTCCCTAACGTGAAGATTACCTTGCTCGACCTGCCGTTGAGCGGCACACGTGCTGAATTCGTCAAAATGCTGGAGAAGTTCTTTGCCGTGCATCCGAACATCCACCATTGCATCACCATGACTTCGAAGGCGCACATCGTGGGTGACTTCCTGCTGAAGACCAACCGCCGCGACGTTCAGATCATGGGCTATGATATGGTGGAGAAAAACGCCCGCTGTCTGCGCGAAGGAAGCATCTCCTTCCTCATCGCCCAGCACGCCTACATGCAGGGTTACTCCTGCGTAGACACGCTCTTCCAGGCCATCGTGCTGAAGAAGAAAGTTACGCCGGTAAACTATATGCCTATCGAGCTGCTGATGAAGGAAAATGTAGATTTCTATCGCAGAACCCAGCTCTAAGGCGAATTGGCAGAATTAAAGCTTTTGCCCTTACAGGGCGACAGGGTTGCGTCCGTAATTACCCAGGGCG
>OMCE01000403.1_pt1 | contig 22163 bp, 21 predicted proteins | sample 1644981 | NCBI WGS metagenome assembly OMCE01 (sample SAMEA103958151, study PRJEB25191) | human gut metagenome | reverse complement strand
CTTAATCCACATATCAAACCATAATCGGATAATTTTTTCTCTCTCGTTCATAAAGTACCTCCATAACTTTCGATTTTTCGTTCTCAGCGACTTCCCAATAAATGGGAATTTTATAACTTATCAATCCCAATATAATATTATCATATGGTCTATCTTCTTGCGGTCAGTCAGCTCTATAATATGAGGATTATTCTCTTCCTGAGCTATAATCCATACTTTATAGTTTCCACATTCATCACTATCTCCAACAAAAGAAATATTACTTGGTTCAGCAACACCACTTTTTTCAATATATCTCTCTATTTGGGAAATAGGTAAAACTGTGTCAATCCAAAGAGCATCGGCGTATGTTGATTTTTCTCCTTTACTATTTGTGATTTCATAGCCATAAGTAGATACATAAATTACACTATCTGAGTCAGCAGACTTAATCTGTGCTACAAAGTTTTGTAAAGGATTAATATCTTCTTCGTCTAAACAAAAACTATTATAATCCTTACTTTTTTTATCAAAGTAATTATCAAATCCCATCAGAACATCATCATTCAAATCAAATTTTCTTGAATTAAAAACTATTTCTAATATGCCCATATTTTATTCCTCAAATTTCAGTTTGTTTAAGCCTTATGACCGCCGATTTGCTCGTTTCGGTCTTTGGCGGTTGCACCTTCTTCAAGGTTCATTCCCTTCAACACAGCATTCTTGCCAAACTTCTTTTTGATACTCAGCATTGCTTCTTGCATACGCCTTTCCCGTTCTAATTTTTCTTCTTCCTCCGCCTGCTTCTTCCTCTGTGCTTCGTAATCGGTAAAGAGGTCGAGTTGCTGGTATTCATCTTCCTGCTTGACGGATTTTTCATCAACAAGTTTATTCGCTGTGATTGTTATTCTGCGTACAAGCAAATGCTCGTCAACTATCCTGTCATACAAGTCCATCACGGCGTTGGTAATCAATCGAGTAGAGGAAGTCTTTTTCTCAAGATTCGCTGTTCCGTGTGCGTGCTTTGGAACTTTGCGTCCATATCGGTCAATCGTAACCTCGCCTTTGTATTGATATTTTAGGTTCGGATTACTTAAATTCTCAATATCATAGCCGATTGTCAACACAAGCTGGTCAGTTACAAGTCCTTTATCCACCAAATCAAGCACCATTTGGTCGGTCATTTCTTTTACAATCAACTTTGCCTTTTCGTAATCATACGGGCAGTGAAGTACCTGTCCTGAACATACACTATTGGTTTCCGGCTTATAGGCTTTGACCTGCTCCATCGTACAAGGTTCATATCCCCAAGCATGGTCAATTAGCAATTCCGCATTAATACCGAACAGCTTGTACAGCAATTCCTCGTTATACAGTTCATTCGGCTTTCCGATAGAACATCTTGCAATATCGCCCATTGTATAAAGTCCGTGTTCCTCTAACTTCTTTGCATAACCATTTCCGACTCTCCAGAAATCGGTTATCGGGCGATGACTCCACAATTTCCGGCGATATGACATTTCATCCAATTCAGCTATTCGCACACCGTCCTTGTCCGGCTCAATATGCTTTGCCACGATATCCATCGCAATTTTACACAAGTACATATTCGTGCCGATTCCGGCTGTTGCTGTGATTCCTGTTGTTTTCAAAACATCCTGTATCATCGTCATGGCAAGTTCCCTTGCAGTCATCTGATAGGTGTTCAGATAATTTGTTGCATCTATGAATACTTCATCAATCGAGTAAGGGAATATATCTTCCGGAGCAATGTATTTCAAGTAAACACTGTAAATCTTAGTGCTATACTCCAGATAGTATGCCATACGAGGTGGTGCAACGATATAATCAATCTCCAATGCTGGATTCGCATTTAATTCTGTACTGTCATCAGATGAACCAGTAAATGTACGATTTGGTGCTTTCCATCTTCGGTTGTTATTAGCTTCTTTTACCTTTTGCACGACTTCAAACAATCGTGGTCTGCCGGGTATCCCATAACTTTTTAATGACGGAGATACCGCAAGGCAGATGGTTTTCTCTGTCCTGCTTTTATCTGCAACCACAAGATTCGTTGTCAAAGGGTCACGATTTCGCTCTTTACACTCCACAGAAGCATAGAATGATTTGAGGTCAATTGCGATATAGGTCTTTTGCTTTGCCATCATTCTATGCTCCCTTCTAAAATTCCTTCGAGTAAATTATGCTATCGTTAGTGTCAATCCTCGGTATAAAAACCATCCAATACATATGTTGTGACTGGTGTTATATACAATTCATATTTAATAACCAGTCTGATTAAATCATTTCCGTCAATCAATGTTATCGGCGTACCTTCTCTCGCAGCCTCTCTTGCCTTATTGGTAAATCGGCTATTAGTAATAAATACTCCATAATCGGCTTGATATTTGTTCATTGCCCCAAGAAATTGATTGATATCCGGCTCACTCACTGGATTTGAATTAAATCTTTTACACTGAATAACCACTCTGGTTGTTCTAAAATCATCGGCATCTACGTGATATCCATAACCATCAATGCCACCATCATTTGACACCTGAACGCCTTTGTTGGTAAACTCCACTCCCATCTTTGTAAGAAGTGCTCGTGAAAATTGTTCAAACTTTGCTGGAGACATATTAGCGATTGCACTCTGAAGTTTTACCTTGAAATCATCTAACAATTCGTCATCTGTGGATTCATTCTCCTCGTCTTCAACCTCCAGTGTTTCTACTGGCTTGTTTTTCGATTTGTTCTTAGTCGAATGTTCCTCCCAATAGCTTCGAGCCTTATCCCTTACTTCTGTCTTAACATCAAAATCTGTTAAATCTACATTTGCTCCATCTTGAGTAAGTGTAATCTTTGGATTGAATTTCACATAAGATATGAGTCCGACATAACTAAGCTCTTTAATAGCAAAATTAAACTTAAAATCAAATTTTTTGTACTGATTTCCTGTTTTATTAGATGTATATAGTTTCTGTTCAAATTCAGCAATATGCTCATCTAACTCACTAATTCTGTCTCTAATTTCAGAACGCTCTAACTGTCCACCTGCTTCCTGAAGGACTTGAAGGATTGGTTTAATAAGATATGATACTTGTTCTTCTGTATTTAAATCGTCATAAAACATATTTACATTTACACCTCTCATTTACTGTGCATACTTCTTGAAATTCTCTGCCTGCTCAAGAACTTCCTTGTAAACATCATCAATGGTTACTGGCGGATAGCCGAACTCATCAAGCAGCAATATCAAATCCACTTGCAAGTTTGCCTTAATATCATCACGGGCAGACCAATCGGTATAGCGTGACTTATCATCAACAATCAGCTTTATCCTTTTGGAAAGTTCAATCATTTTATCGTCCGGATATTCAAACTCAAACTTCTTGGAAACTGCTTTCAAAATATCATAGAAAGCCTTTTCTTCATAATCTATTCCCATATTCTTGAAGGAGTTCTTTTCTGTTTTCAGTTCAGACAACAACTGTGCAAGCTGCTCCGCAACATCATCAAGGACTTCATTGGCATACGCTTCATCACGACGTCGGTTATTATACTCATCAACAACTTTCTTGAGTCTGTCTGCAAATTCCGCACCCATAATTTTATTAACTTTCTTAAACTCGTCAATCGCCTGAGAAAGAAGTCTTTGAAGTATCTTGATTTTCGTATTCGGCAACTGAATAGCATTTATCTTATCCATATACTCATCGCTGAAAATATCAACCGATATATGTTTTCCGGTTTCAAACAATTCCTCAATGCCATCAGACTGAATTGCACCCTCAAGCATTTTGCGGACACGAGCGTTCATCTGCTCAATATCCGGTGCATCGCCTTTTGTCAACTTGAAAAGGATAGAACGGACAGCACAATAAAAATGGATATAATCCTTATCTTCATCGGAGAATTTCTCACTTGAACTACAAAGGTTAAATGCCTGTTTCATTCTCTTGACTGCTGCCATAAATCTTCTTTCCAGTTCTTCAGACAACTGCACATACTCAACCGCACGGTTCAGGCAGGCAAGCTGTTCGGTAGGCGAACCATTGAAGAAATCACTACTGTTAAAGTTATGAAACATCTGACCGAGAACTTCTAACTGGTCTTTTACAATCGTGATGGACTGCTCAACACCTTCAAATTCTTCACTCTCAAAATTCGTATATTTCTTGAGGGCGGTATTCATATTTTTCTTGATACCTATGTAGTCAACAATCAAACCTTTATCCTTGCCCTCGCATACACGATTTACACGGGAAATCGTCTGAATAAGGGTATGCTGCTGAATAGGCTTATCAATATAAATCGTATCAAGCTCCGGCACATCAAAACCAGTCAGCCACATATCTACAACAATGGCAATCTTAAAGTTTGACTTCGGATTTTTGAACTGACGGTCAAATTCTTTCCTATCCTCTTTTGTGCCAAGCATATCAAAGAGGTCTTTTTCATCATCTTTATTACGAGTCATAACCAACTTAATTTTTTCCATTGGCTTCAACTCTTTTTTATCTTTTTCACTCAGAACAACCCCGTCATCACAAATCTTCTTTTCTGTCCATTCCGGTCTGAGTTCCTTTACTATCTTATAGAAATCGTATGCTATATTTCGGTTGGAACATACAAACATTGCTTTGCCTGCTACGGTTGCACCTTCTGCCACACGGGTTTCATAATGCTTGATAAAATCCTCCGCAACAGCACGAAGTCTATCAGGGTCGCCAATAATAACTTCCATTTTGGCAACTGCTTTCTGACTTTCTTCTACTTGATGTTCATTTGCTCCCTCAAGCTCACACTGTGCATAATATTCTTCAATCTGTCTTACCTTGTCCTGATTAAGCATAACCTTAGCTGCACGACCATCGTAAACAAGATTAACTGTAATACCGTCCTTAACAGCTTCCGTCATTGTATATGCGTCTACAACACCACCAAAGACTTCGATTGTTCCATCAACCGGAGTTCCGGTAAATCCAACATAAGTTGCATTTGGTAAAGAGTCGTGCAGATACTTGGCAAAGCCATAGGTTTTCTGAACACCTGACTCTGTAATCTTAACCTTTTGGTCGAGATTGATTTGGCTTCTGTGTGCTTCATCAGAAATACAAATAACGTTCGTTCTGTCTGTAAGAAGCTGCAAATCCTCTGTAAATTTCTGAATGGTAGTCAGATAAACACCGCCACTCTCTCGTCCCTGAAGCTCCTCACGAAGTTTCTCACGGGATTCAATGCTTACAACAGTTTCATCTCCGATATATTTCTTTGAACCGACAAACTGCTTGGAAAGCTGGTCGTCAAGGTCTGTTCTGTCTGTAATAATAAGAATAGTCGGGGAGGAAAAGTATTTGCTTTTCATCAGCATACGGGTAAGGAAAAGCATTGTATAACTCTTGCCGCACCCTGTTGCTCCGAAGTATGTACCACCTTTACCATCTCCTTCAGGGCGAAGATGAGCCTTGATATTCTCATACAATTTATTTGCCGCAAAGAACTGTGGATAACGGCACACTATCTTCAAATCCTTATCTGAGTTATCCGGAAAATAAATAAAATCTTTGATAACTTCAAGCAAACGGTCTTTTCGGAAAAGTCCCTTTATCATTGTTACAAGAGAATTGATACCGTCCAGTTCTTTATCGTCTGAGTTTATCTTTCTCCACGCATAGAAGAAATCATACGGGCTGAAGAAAGAACCATATTTATTATTTGCTCCGTCACTGATAACAACAAACGCATTGTATTTGAAAATCTCCGGAATATCTCTACGGTAACGGATTGTAAGCTGCTTATATGCGTCCATTATGGTCGTATTCTCTTGTACCGCACTCTTAAATTCAAGAACAACAACAGGAATACCATTTACGAACACAATGCCATCAGGAATACGCAACTGATTATTTACGCCTTCAATTTCAAACTGATTAACCACTTTGAAAATATTGTTTTCAGGAGTGTCGAAATCAATAAGTTCAATATAGAGGTCTTTCTGCGTTCTATCCTCACGGTTAAGAATAAATCCATCGCAGAGCAACTTAAATACAGCTTTGTTTGCTTCATAAATTGTACCGGAAATATTACGCAGCATTAGAATGACACTATCCACCTCACTCGGTGTGATACCATCTTTCGCATAGCGATTATAGAGGTATTGCTTCAGGTCGTCCGTAAGCAGAACCTCCGTCCTTTCTCTGTGTATCTGGTCGCCACTGACATAGGTGTACCCCTCGTCTTTGAACAACTCCATTATTGACATTTCCAATGCGTGTTCATTAAAATTTGCCATTGCGTTCACTCCTTTGGTATTCTGCATCAAATTATGATGCAACTACACTTGTATAATAAGCATTATAAAGTGCTTGTACTGTTTCATAATATTTATCTTCATAAGTTTCTGCTTGTGCGTCGGTATACTCTAAGAAAAACTGACAATCAACATCTTCGCCAAACTTATTATTTATAATTGTTGCTATATTCTCAACAAGTTCCATCATCCACATACAAACGGTTTCTTCTCTTGTGTGTGCTAGACTTTGATATTCCCATACATAATCAATCGGAGGTATAGGTGTTTCCTTATCAAAATCCATTTTTTTATCTACGAAATAATAGAAATATTCATCAATATACTCTCCAATAGATATTTGAGCCACATTCAAAATCATCATCAGACGATTTTCTTTGTTTATAGGTTCAAAGATATTAGGAGTGCCGTTCCATTCTAATTCTCGGTATCTATCATAGCTTCGATGAAAATATTTTGCTCCATCATACAAATAATCTCTTCCCAAATTATATTTCTCTATATCTTGCTGAAGTTTATCTATACATCCCTGTAACCAATACTTTCCCGTAAATTGTTTAATCTTATATCCGGCTTGATTTAATATCTCATTTTGTAATTCTTCAGAACACCGGCAGTATTCCGAATAAATTTTCCTTGTATGCTTTTCAAGCGGATATAGATTAGCTGCTATAATACACCACGGCAAATAATCTCTTTCCTCTTGATTATCAATTAGAAAAAGTCGAGCTTTTTCTTGCAATGCTATACGTTCCTTTTCGCATTGCAATTTCTGTATTTCCTTTTCATGTCGTGATTGCAACCAATAAATCAAAAAAGAAACTGCTATTGTTGCCACCAGTGACAATACTCCGATTATAATCTGAATTATATCTGCTAATGACATAGGTTCCTCCTTGTAAATGATAATTTAGTGGCTTGATAACTGAGCCAAAGCTGTGGCTTGCAGTTCTTCAAGTAGAGCGATTTCCTTTGTGTTTAAGGTCATTTGCTCAACTATTGCAGCAAGATTCAGTTCTTCAATAAACTCAGACGAAGGCACAACAATTTTTATGTTATCAATGAAGTTCTTACTGAGGTTATCTTGGGCTCCACCATTAGAAAGTCTGCTTATTGCCGCTTGGCTCTGAATTAGTGAGAAGTACAAGTATGCTGCATCAGCTTTTGAATTGCAAATCATACCACAAATAGCTTGGTTGGTCGTTGCTTCAATAGCAAGATAACCAACTTCTCCAGCGGTAACGCCATACATCGCCATTAAAACTGTGTCCTTTGGAAGCAGTTTTGTGGAACTCTCACTCAACCCTAATGGAGTGATGTATTCTTCCGTTTGAAGCGTAATATTATTATGGACTTCGCCTGATTTTACCCAAGAAATCGTTCCGTTCTCCCAATATTCGTTGTTGGTACGAGATGGAGTAGAACCAGATTTTGTTTCTCTACAAAATTCAGATACGGTTTGAATTTCAAAATCATCAGGCAAAGTCAGTCTATCCATTTCTGGCTCGGTCAGATTTATCAATGCACCTCTGCCGACATTCTTTTGGATAGAAGCTGTGCCAACCGCCACTAAATTATCATTTATCTTCTGTTTCAAATCTATTCTATCGGTTATCGTCTTGTAGGCTTTCACTATTTTTCTCTGCTTTTCAATATCTGGTACTGGAAGTTCCACCATACAAAGCTCATTCCAATCGAAAATCTCTCTTACGCTTCCGTGTGACTTATACCTTGCATAACGGTCAAATTCTGGTCGGCTGAACCAAAGCATAAGATATTCAGGGTCAAGTTCCTCTTTATTTTCAACTTCAAAAACTGTATAAGAGCTTGAAATGATACAATCTTCTTCATCTAAATAAGCAATAGAAATTTTCTCTCCATTTCGTGAAGTAACGGGTCCGTATGCAAACTGTCCCGTTCTGACTATCTTATAATTCGATAAATCAGTTCCTACAATATTTGCGATTGAAGGAATAAATTTTTTACTTATACTTACGCCAAGCAACTTTGTTACGGCTAAATTCTTATTACGCTCGTCCACAAGTCGAATGTAATTGCCTAATATCTTATATCCTTTTTCCATTCCTACCACCTTAACCAATGTATTTTCTATGAGCAATTTTCACATTGCTCTGCTTGACCATTGCATATTGCAATGTCGTATCTATTCTTCTATGCCCCAAGAGCTGCTGAAGCTGCTCTATTGGCATTCCTTTGTCTATTGCCATTGTTGCAAGTGTTCGCCTGAATTTATGAGGGTGTACCTTATTTAATCCCAAGCGTTTTCCAAGCTGTCGTAATCTCACTTCAATACCTCCGATATTCATTCGATTATACGGAGATTGTAATGAAACAAAAAGTGCTGGATTGTCGTCCTTTCGGCTATTTAAGTAATTCTGCAAATGTATTTTTGTTCTTGCATCAAAATATACTATTCGCTCCTTATCGCCTTTGCCGAAAACCACACATTCTCTTTCGTTAAAGTCTATATCCTCACGATTTAGCAACACCATTTCTCCGACACGCATCCCCGTTGAAGCAAGCATATCAATCATCGCCAAGTCCCTGAGTTCTGTGCAATTATCTCTCATCAATTCAAGTGCTTCATCTGAATAAGTTTCCTTAATGTTTGTTCCGGTCTTAACCTTATGTATTCGCCTGACCGGACTTTTCAAAATATAATCCTCGTCCTCAAGCCAAGAGAAAAAACTGGAAAGTATTCGTCTTATATTATCTATCGTAACTTTACTTGATTTTTTCTTTGCTTGATACTCTGTCAAATAACAACGAATGTCGTCAGTTACGATATATTTGATACTCTTTCCAATACCATCAAGCATTGACTGTATCGTTGCATTATAGTATTTCAGAGTTTTCTCAGAACAGCCTTCAATACGCTTTGCCGATAGGAAAGATTCTACTAAATTCTTTTCTAAAAGTTCCTCATCTTTTTTTATCTTTGTTACCTCATAATCAAAAAGTGTATACTGCAACACCTCTTGCAATCTTTCTGTCTGTGCGTTATTCAGATAAGGTAACATTCCTTGAATAACATCAGTGATTAGGTTCTGTTTCATAGTCAATTCTCCTTTTCTTTTTTAAGAGAACGACTACCAGTGGCAGTCCCTTGTTTTAACTCCCGCCACTGATGGGAGTTCTATTGTAAATGATAATTTAGCGGCTTGACATAGATGTGGTTATTACATCTTTTAAGTCGTTGAGCTTGGCAATTTCATGGGTGTTTTCAATCATTTTCGCATACAACGGTGTTACTTGCTTCTCGAAATGTTGAAGTACATCTTCTGTGGGCAGAATAAGAGGTATCTTTCTTAGCACATTAAGGCTTACATACGATTGAGTGCTTCCTGCCATATATGAAGATATATAGTTCTCCACGATTTTACTTTTTAGATACGAGAGAATGAAATACCGTATTGTAGGATTTTGAGAGGTACGGAACAAACCTACATTCTTTATCGCAAAGTCAACTTCTTTGTCTGTTATGAATGAAATAATACCGATTGTTCCAATCATACTAAAAAGAATATCCCCATATTCGACTTTGCTTCTCTCATTGGCTTTCTTGAAATCGGCTTCACTAATAAAATACGCATCACTACGGTCAACAGCGTATGGGAGCAGATGACGAGAAGTGATAAGATATTTACCAGATTCAGTTGGGCTTGGCGAGTCGTGTGTGCCATCACGAACATCGACGGCGGTATCCAAGTCAACCAAGTTCCAAGTGGCAGGATATTTTCCAAACTCAAATTCTATGTAATCGGAATAGTTGGCTCTTTCGTAGTCAATAAATTCTGATTTGAAGATTGCTTGCACCGTAGCTTCTAAATTATCATTTATCTTCTGCTTTAAAGCAATTCTCTCCGTAATTGCCTTATAACTGTTCACTATTTCAAGCTGGTTTTCAATAGGCGGAATAGGCAATTCTAGTCTGCATATATCATCCCAAGTAATCCCACCACGAACGCTCCCGTCAGTATGTAACCAACAAATTCGGTCAAACTCCGGTCTGCGAAACCACATCATCAGATAATCTTCATTCAAAATGCTGTTATCTATTACCTCAAACATAAAATATGCCGGAGAAACAATAGCAGGTTTTTCTTCATCATACAATGCAACCGGAAGTCGTTCATCACGACCAACATGCATTGGATTACACGCAAACTTTCCTTTTGTTATCAGTTTATATTTACTCAAATCCGTACCAATGACATTTGCAACCGACGGCATAAAGAACTTGTCTATGTTAATTCCCAAAACTCTGTCTGTTATGCTTTCTCTGTTCCGAGTATCAATCAGTCGGATATGGTTTCCTAAAATATCATAATTCGATTTCATATCCCAACTCCTTAAATACAGCAAGCAAATCTGATTTGGATTTTTCCTCTTGAACAAGAAGTTCTTTGAGTTCTCCCTGCAATGACTTCATTTTTGTATCAAAGTCGATGTTCTCATCACGGTTGACAAACTCAATATATCTGCTTGGTACAAGAGTAAATCCTTTTTCTTTTACTTCTTCAAAAGAAGCAGAATAGCAAAACTCCGGCACATTCTCATAAGTTTCCTCATAGCCTTCCTGCTGCCAGTTATGATATACACTTGTAACTTTGGCTCTATCTTCCTCTGTCAATTCAATGTACTTCTTCTCATAAGGACTGCCCATCTGTCGTAAATCCATAAAGAGTATTTCATCTTCTCGGTCACGATAGCGTTTGAGCTTTCCGTTCTGCTCCACAACACGAGCCTTTTTATTCTTATTGAGTACCCAAAGGGTAACGCTGATGTCAGTGGTGTAGAAAAGGTTTCTTGGAAGAATAATAATCGCTTCTACCAAGTGATTTTCTATAAGCTGCTGCCTGATTTTCAGCTCTGTACCATCATCAGATAATGCACCATTGGCAAGCAGGAAACCTGCCACACCGTTTCGTGAAAGTTTAGAAACAATATTCAGTATCCAACCATAGTTTGCGTTGCTTGTTGGTGGAACTTCATATCCATTCCAACGAGGGTCGTCTACAAGCTCATTCTCGGCTCTCCACTGCTTCTGATTGAAAGGTGGGTTTGCCATAATGAAATCTGCTTTAAGGTCTTTGTGTTGGTCGTTGGTAAATGTATTGGCTGCCATCTCTCCAAGATTTGCAGAAATACCACGGATAGCTAAGTTCATTTTTGCCAGTTTGAAAGTGGTATTTGTGTATTCCTGACCGTAAATAGACACTTTCTTTTTATTACCGCTATGTGCTTCTACGAACTTGATGGACTGCACAAACATGCCGCCCGAACCGCAACAAGGGTCATAAAGTATTCCATCGTAAGGCTCAAGCATTTCGGCAATCAGATTTACAATACACTTTGGTGTGTAGAACTCTCCTTTACCTTTTCCTTCTGCAAGAGCAAACTTACTAAGGAAATACTCATATACACGACCTATAATGTCGTTCTCTTTATCATCTGTATTGATACGATTGATTTCATCAAGCAAAGAAGCCAACTTTGCCGTATCAATATGTAAGCGGGAGTAATAGTTATCCGGCAAAGCACCTTTCAGTGCCGGGTTGTTCTTTTCAATCGTATAAAGTGCTGTATCTATCTTCAGGGCAATATCGTCCTGCTTTGCATTTTCAATAATGTACTTCCAACGGCTTTCTTCAGGAAGATAGAATACATTTTCCTGAGTATAAAACGGTTTCATATCCGCATACTTTTCGCCGTGTGTAGCAATAATCTTATTACGGCATTCCTCAAACTTGTCACTGGCAAATTTAAGGAAGAATAAACTCAGAACAACGTGCTTATACTCCGCAGGCTCAACAGAACCTCTCAGTTTATCAGCACTTTTCCAAAGTGCTTCTTCCATTGATATTTCTTTCTTTGGTTTAGCAGCCCTTGCCATCTATAATTACCTCCGTGTTTTAATCTTCATCTAAAATAACTTCGCATATATCTCCGATGTCGCAGTGAAACACCTGACATATCCTCATCAGTACTTCAAGAGATACCGGCTCATTCTTATTTATCTTCGTTGCAGCGTATGATGTAATTTCGGCTGCACGCATTAAATCCTGTCTTTTCATTTGATTGTCAATCATAAGTTTTTGAAGTTTGTTATAGCATATCTTCATCAGTAACACCTCTTCATCTTATAATTCTTCTTCGTTACAGTTAGTCATTTAACATTATATATTAAATTTTCAGGCATTTCAAGATTCCAGGCAGAAATGTAACCTTTCAGACACTAAGGTGTCACTTTTTGCAAACACCTAATGCAACTCTTCTAAAGAATAATAAAAATGAGATGCCGAAGCACCTCAATTATACATTCTATTATTAACATTCAATGCAATCATTGCTATGACCTTTTCTATCGGCGGCTCTTTTCCGTCCGGTGCAACTGCTTTCCAAAAAGCGATTGCTTCCGGTTCAGCACTTTTCATTGCTTCCCGAATGGCAAACTGCATTTCCTCTTTTACTGCTTTTTCGGTTGTTCCATTTTCTTTTGCTATTTGTCTGAAAATGTCGTTCACTTCTACTTCCTCCTATGTCTATTAGTATGTGTCTATCACTGACAGTTGTTGTTATAGCATATTCTCTCTGTCGAAGTCCCGAAAAGTTTGTCGATAGCAGAAATTTTTTATACTGAAAAAAAGAAAGCTCGTCGATTAGGACGAACTTCTGTGTTTTATGGAAGTATTTGCTTTGACTGCTTCACAAGTGTATCTATGACTTCATAAATTCTGTTTCTATCTTCAGGAGCAAGTTTTTCAAGCTTCTCATTCAGCATTGAGTTCTTGACTGTATATCCCGTTTCCAGAACATCTGTAAGAACCATATCCGATGATACACCTAAAGCATTTACTATCTTTATGAAAGTTTCGAGTGACGGAATTTTCTCTCCACGCTCAACCATACCAATATAATTTGTTGTCAAATCTGTTTTCTCAGCCAAATCTTCTTGGCGTAATTTCCTCGCAAGTCGGAACTTTCTTATATTCTTGCCGATTGTATCGAGCTTCATCACATCACCTCCCTTAGTGTGTTTCCATAACTAATAGTATAGGTTAAGTCGATTTCAAATCACACGCACCCAAAGGAAGTCAAACCAACTATTAGTGATGATTCCCAACTATTTTTATGTTATACTATAAAAGTAGTAATTCACGATTGTTAATGGCGAAAGACAAATCACAACCCAAGAGCCAAGTTAAACAATCTCCATAGAATAAACTTAGGGGTAAAAAGGAATGGACGAACAAAAGATAATATTCAGTAATCGGTTTGAAAAAGAGAAATTTGAGGATTACAAAACAGATTTGGGAACTGGCAACGCAATCACTCCCGACTTTACGGAAGCTGATGATTTTTTGAAATTCATACAGAAGAACCGCAGAAGTGTTCCAAGTAAAGAACGAATTGCTGACAAGGACAAATTCATCAAGACCGTTTACGAGTTATCCAATAGCTTTGAAATTGATGCTGACCTGATAGAATTTGCCGAGGGATATATCGCCAACATCTATGTAGATTATGCCTGCTACACTGGATATATCAAGAAGCTGTTAGCAATTCTTTTTATCCTTGCCGATGATATTTCCTTTTTAGACGGCAGTAAAGAAAATGCCGATATGCTTTTCAGCTTCACTTATCATACACACCATATTTTCCTGAATAACAGAGAAACAACCGATTTCTCATAATGTACCTGATGGCTACTCAACTGAGCAGCCATCTTTTTGATTTTCCAGACACCGTCTGGAATTTTTAATATGCCGGAATACCGTATCCATAGATATTGCTGCTTCCGACTGCGTACTGTCTTTGCTTGCAGGCGTCGCCTGAGTTGCCCTCTACGGTATAAACTGTGCCATTCTCACACTTCTCTACGATACCAACGTGGTCTGTTGTACCGTCGCCTTCCCAATCAAAGAAGATAATATCTCCTACCTTTGGTTCATAAGTGCGGTCTTGCCATTTTCCATTTGACTTAAACCAGTTTGCACCATCCACGCAACCTGCAAATTTCGGAACAAGTCCGCTTTCAATATACCCGCATTGGTCAGCACACCAAGATACGAAGCAGGCACACCATTCCACTCGACTATTAAAGCCGTACCAGCTCCAGTAAGGTTGTCCGCCCTGATTGCCTAGCTGTGTCAAGGCAACCTCAACAATCGCCTGATTACCTCCGGCAGTAAAGGCTCGCCCATACGGATAGTATCTCAGAACGTGAGCCGGATATTGGGTATCTCCATAACTGTCCCAACCAAGCCTTTGTGCCTGCTGAGTGGAAAACTCCACTGCATTGGCATAAGAATAACCGCCATACTTTGTTTTTGCCCAAGAAATATACCCATTACCGAAGTTGTAGCCTTGCAAGGCAAGTTTGATATGCTCCATATCTATCGGACTTTCCACTTCTGCCGAAGTAAGAGCCGCTTTCAATTCCTGAACTCCACACTGGATAGAATATTCAGGGTCTTTAATTCCATTAGGTTCGTGCGGATACCTTGTATTGAAACTTCCCTCTGCTGCCTGCATAGGGTCAAGTCCTCTGCCGCCGCTTTCCTGCATCATAACCGCCTTGATAAGTTCTACATACTCAGGAATGCCGTACTCTTTGGCATACTTCTGTATGATGGGTTCATAGGCTTCTACCTCTGCACTTACCGGAGTATAGGAATTACTGTCACTCCCTCCTCCGAACATTGCTACGGCAGCACCAAACAACACGACAATCATAATAATCAGCACCGCTATCCAACCGCCTGCGGCGATTGCTGCTACAAGTGCTTTTGTCCCTGCAATAATCGCTTTGACTGTCGCAACAGTAGCTTTCGCTGTGGCTTTGACGGTATCTGCTGTGGCTTTCGCCGCTTTCTTTGCCGTCTGAGCCGCTTTCTGTGTTGCTTTGGCTGTTGTTTTTGCTGTTTTCTGTGCTATAATGGCAGCTTCTTTTGTGGTCTTAATAGAAGTCTTTGCCGTTTGTTCTGCGGTCTTGACCGACCTTTGAACAGTATTGGTTGCACCTTTCGATACGGTCTTGACTGTCGTATTTCCTGCCGACCTTGCAGACTGTTTAATTGTTTTCTCCGTACGCTCCAGAGTTCGGATGCTCTGTTTTCCGACAGGATTGACCGATTGTTTCTGAAGCTGTTTCTCTGCACGCTTGGTCTTGAAATTCTCAATTCCCGTTTTGGCTTTCTGATAATTCTGCCTTGTTTCACGCACACCCCATCTGCCGACTTTATCCGCACGGTATGCAGTTTTGTGAACAGCCCTATCCGTTGCCGCTTCGATTTTATCGGAAGCATATTCCTCTGCGGAATTTTCCGAAGCATTGGTGGAATGTTCTGCCTTATCTTTCGTCATCACATAGGCTTTCTTCATTCGCTCCGTGGCAACTGCTGCCTTATTTATGGTCTTGATTGTACCTTTGCTTGTATCTCTTGTTTTTATATCAGCCATCGGTTTCCTCCTTTCTCGAAAAATAATAGAGAGTGGGGTTTAATCCACTCTCTTAGCGACAACAACAAGCCTGCCATTGTTTCTTGAATATTCACAAGTAGAAAGAGAAATCAGCTTGTCGCCATATTCTGCCGATACTCCGGTATCATACAAAGAAAGTTCCTTGCACTTAGCAACATACGCATCAAACTCTGCCGCATTTTCTGCGTCCGTAAACTCATAATACTTAAAGCTATCGGAGCTGTCTGTATAAACGACTGTCTTAAAGACTGCAATCACTTCATACTGGTGTCTGTCCGTCAGTGTATCAAAGGTAATCGTCTTATGACCTTCCCAAAAGCTCTTGTTTCTGTACTTCATCAGTCCCGTAAACATCGAGCCGTCATTCATATGGTGTCCGTATATAATGATGTTGTCTAAAGGTTTCTGCACATCACAATTTTCCTGCACATATGGACAGCCATAAGCGGAATAGGTCTTATCAAACTTGTGCTTCAGGTAGAAGTTCGGCTCATTTACAGACTGCACGACCGGATAGTTGATATTGGTATCCTCAACCTTTATCCAACCCACCATATCCTCATTCTGCCGATAGAGTTCAAGATATTCCGCAAGATAGTCCTTATCTTCCGAAAACGTCACGCCCTCATTTTCCTTTGGCGGCTCGTCCTCCACAATCTCCGCAAGGTTATCATAGACTTCATTCTGCTTGGCAGAGTCAATGTGATTACGGATAATAAAGAAGGTGCTTACAGACAACACTACCGTAAACACCATCGCAATAATAATATAGATTTTTCTGCTCATTTTCTCTTACCTTTCCATATCGTTTCTCTTAGGTGGAGTCAAATCTCTGCAATACTCCGGATACCTCAACTTGATACCCTCCATAAAATACGGAGCATATCCGCAACAGAACAGTTCCTCCGGTGTATAGAGATTTTCCCTGCCTTCTTCCGTAAATCCATTCCAGAGATTAAAGGCAAGGTGGCAGACCTTGACTGTGCCACTTGTCTGCCAACCGCCGTGCATACCTTCCGGTATGATGCAATCCCTCTTAAAATCAAACATCTTTCCGATGTTCATTCTTGTTTCTTCTGAAATACCCATCACATAGAAAAATGCTCTGTGATAGCAGTCGTTGACTTTGCACTTATCCAGATTTTCCAATACAAAATCTCTGTGTGCAGCATTGCGAAATTGAATTTTAGACATTGTAAATCCCTCCTTACGCTTCGCCCGGCTTGGTCGTCATCAGTTTATAAAGTTTCGTGTTCTTAGGGAATTTGTTTGCAAACGGTACAAGCGAACTTCCCACCTTGATAAGTCCGTGTCCTGCTTCCACATTCGTGATATAGGACATCTGGAGGTCAGAAATATTCAGAAGTTTTGCAAGCTCAAGCCTGTCTGTGGAAGCCTGATTCAGCATAATAATGAACTCTGAGTTTGCAAGCATTGTTCTCGCTGTGTGGCTCTGCAAAAGGTCATCGACATTCTGAGTGATTCCACTTGCGTATGCACCGTATTTTCTCACACGCTTCCACAAGGTAAAGAGGAAGTTTGCAGAGTATTCGTGCTGGAACAGAAGATAAATCTCATCAATGAAGATAAAGGTGTTCTTACCCTTTGCACGGTTCTGTGTGATACGGTTCAGGATAGAGTCAAGGACAACAAGCATACCAATCGGCATAAGCTGTTTACCCAAATCAAGAATGTCATAGCAGATAAGGCGATTATTGGTATCCACATTCGTCTGCTTTGCAAAGGTATTCAGAGAACCGTGTGTGAAAAGTTCAATGGCAAGTGCCAGTTCCTTTGCTTCCGGTTCGTCCTGCTGCAAAAGTTCTGCCCTGAAATCCTGCAAGGTCGGTATATGTCCCTGATAGTCATTCTGCTGATAACTGCGATACACGCTTGCCGTGCAACGGTCAATGATAGACTTCTGCTTCGCTCCGAGATTTGTTCCTCCGATAAGCTGTTCACAAAGGGACATAATAAACTCGGATTTCAAAATGACAGGGTTTGCACCGTCGCCGTAATCCTTATTCATATCCATTGCATTGATGTGATTGTCGGAAGTAGCAGAAATATTGATTACCTCTCCGCCCATTGCATTGACAAGCTGTGAATACTCTCGCTCAGGGTCGATGATGATAATATCTGAGTCTGAAGAAAGCACCTGATTGATGATTTCTCCCTTTGCCGCAAATGACTTACCGCCACCAGATACACCGAGAATAAAGGAGTTACCATTCAAAAGCTGCTTACGGTCTGCGATAATCATATTTTTGCTGATAACATTCTGACCGTAATAGATACCGTTCTCGTGGAAAATATCCTGCACCCTGAATGGGATAAATACCGAAAGGCTCTCTGTTGTAAGTGTTCTGAACGCATCAATCTTTCTTGTTCCAAACGGCATTACCGTGTTGAGTCCATCTACCTGCTGAAATCTCAGTGTTGCAAACTGGCAAAGATGTTTTCTTGCTGTGGTAAGCAATGCTTCCGTATCATTCTCAAGCTGTTCCTTACTGTCTGCCGTAATAACCATTGTGATAACAGCGAACATCATTCTCTGGTCACGGGTCGTAAGGTCATCGAGGAACTCTTTCATTTCTTTCTTCTGCTGCTCCATATCATACGGAACGGTGGCAGAGAAGTTATTATTGGCATTCTGCCTACGCTGCCAGTTTGTAATATTGGTTTCCACACCAAGCAGACGGTTTTCTGCTTCCTTTACTGCTTCATCAGTCGGAACGGGAACAATATCAATGGACATCATCAGATTTCTGTTCATATCAGTAAGTTCCGCTACCATACTGTCCTTGATATAGGACGCATATTCACGAAGAAAAAGGACTCTTCCATAACGGTTTCCCATCTTGAAATAGTCCTTTTCAAATTCCATTGTGTCAGGGCAGATATAGTCCTTAAAATCGTGTCCCTTTTTTCTTGTTTCCTTAATATCAAAGTGGAAAGAGCTTTCCTCTCCCACACGATAGAAGTCGTGGAAAATACGAAGTCTTTCGTCTGTTTCCAGTTCCACACACTTACTTCCAAGCCTACCGAAGTGAGCAATCAAATCTGCACCGACACGGGCAAAATAAGTTCTTGCGTCCTCCACACTCTTTTTGTTGATGGAAATGGTAATATACTTATCCTGAACAATGGAGTTTGCACCCGTTGCCTTATCAAGAAGCATTTTGTTGTATTCCTCTCGATACTCGTCCAGATTATCTCCGGTTGTCGGAATAAGGATTGTCTGCTCAAAATCCAGTCTGTTGAGCCGACGGTTATTGATTGTGATTTTTGTCGTTGCACCACTGTCAAGGGAGTTCAGAAGTTCGGAATATTCAAGGAACATCGCTTCCTTATCCTCACGACTTGCCACTGCATAGTTAATATCCGTAAAGCGGTAGGTCTTTGAATATTTATCCTTTCCCACTTTGAAAATGCCATCATCAAAGATAGCTGCCACGGGAATCACGTCCTGCACCCCTTTCGGTACAACAAATTTTTCTTTGTCCTGCTTAAACAGGTTTGTAAGAGTCTTAATCATAAAAACTCATGACCTCCTTTTGGCAAAAAAATATCGCCACTGATTATAGTGACGATACATCAAATTGGTTTTATTTAGTTCCAGTGCTTTCTTGAATTATATACATTATTGACTGCTTCAATATAGCAAATGAAAGAGGAATGATTGTAGTCGTTGGAAGTCAAATACTGCTTTTTTATTTTCAGATACTGCTCTCTAACTAATGTCCATTTTCCTTTTTCTTTGATATACTTTGCTTTCTCTCTAATGTTTTTTGAATTAGGTGCTTGATTCCAGAAATATCTGTTTGGAAAACATCTCTTATCGTGAATAAGGCGATGATAGTTTCCGTCTGTATCCTCGCAAACAATACAAATATCCATTGAAAATTCTGTACTATTTCCCTGATTAAAGTGCCGCTTTTCCGTTGTTAAAGATGAGGTAGAATCTTGGCAGTCACTCCACCCATATTCTCTAAGAACAATATTGAAAGCCTTTCTGACACATTCTTTGATTTCTTTGCAATCTTCCCAATCATCTATTCTTGTAATTTCAAGATTATAATCCAAATCAATCGGTCGATTAGCATTTTGTAATATCAGGTTTCTTGCACCACTACCCACGAGATAGAATGAAGCACCAATATCATATTCTTCTTTAAGCGTATGACAAAGGTCTTGCATTATTTCTCCACATAACGAACGCATACGGCTCAGAAACTGTTTGTCTTCCACATACTTATACATATTAACATTTCTCCTTTCTTCCCAAGCCGCCCATCTAGTCAAATTCTAAATCATTATAGTATATTCAGAAAGCACTTGTCTGTCAATAGCTTAAATCTCATTTTATGTTTTATATTCTCGGAAATGGTCTTTCTGCTTCTGTTCAATGCTTGGCTTCATCAGTTCGTAATACACATTGGTGGAGTGAAATACCAGCTTCTTCGGCATCAAAAACTCCGACTTTATCCACGCATAGATTGCTTTCTCTGCGGTCATACCGTTGTACTTCACAAAGCCAAGTGCCGCAAACGGGGCAGCACCCAAAATGCACACCCACGATACGGTTTCCGTGCCAACATACGGTTTGAGCAAGAAATACAGTCCTACCGCAACGCCACAAGCGAGAACAGAAAAAATGAACTGTCTGAGCGACAGTCCAAAAAACATTGACTCTGTATAATTTCTGATTTCTCGGTTAATTTTTACTTCCATATCTGTTTCCTTTCCTGCGGTTTTGGTCTTTCTCCCTCACGCATTTATCATTCAGGCAAAAGACTTTGCCTTTCCGTTTACCGCCATAGTAAACACATTTCTTACAATCTCTTTGGTTCATCTCAAAATCTCTCCTTAAAGTCCCATCATCTCTCGGATAATACGGTCAGACATCTTCACTGCACCGACAAGAACGAGCATATTAAATACCAGTTCCCCGATATATGCCCACACCTGCGTAACTGCTGCTGCGTCAGGATTCACTACTGGCGGCGATGAAGCAAATACAGAGAAAATGATACAAGCAAGTACAATGACTGCTCCCTCGAGCAGAACTGCACAATAGCTCTTGATAAAACTCTTGCCGACATTCTGTGTCGGTTCTCCTGCAAATGTGGAAAGCGGTATCGGTGCAAGTGCTGTGTACATATACAACTTGAAAAATCTTCCGTACACCGTCATTATCAGAATGAACGACAGCACCGTGATAAATAATCCTCCGATAAGCGTTACCGCCCACAAGGGTATAGACTCAAAGAAACCGCAATCCTCCACAGCCGTGATAATCTCCTGCGGCAGCACCGTTGCCTGCGGGCTTCCAAATCCGGCAGAGTTCATAATCGTACTGACCACGCCCTGAATAATCTCCAAAATCGCCATCATCAGCTCCATGCCGTAGGTAATCAATCCCTTGGCAATCGCAAAGCGAACGAACAGCTTCACTGCGTGCTCCGGCTTTTTCAGCTCGGCAAAGGAGCCGCAGGTCTTTACGACTCCCACCACAAAGAACAGAACCAGCAGAGCATAGCCGATGGCCTGCAGCGCTCCGTGGATGCTGCAAATAATCGACCAAATCGAGCCACCTTTGAATGTCTGCGGTGACTGCGTGATCAGCTGCCAGATTTCCGACAGCTTATCGTTCCATACTTCCAACGCATTTTCGAGGTTCTGCACAACCCAGTTATCCGACATTCGTTACACCTCCCTTCGGGGCGGTCTTTACGACCGCCCCTTTTGCGGAAACCGGATCAGCCAACAATGAGGTTGAGGATTTCCTTTGCAAAGGTGATGATGACGCCGCCTGCAAGGGTAAGGAAGCCGTTGGCTCTTTGTGACGGGTCGTGTGATTTGAGCGAAAGACCAATCTGCACAACGCCGAAGCCTGTGAGGATAAGTCCGACTGCTCTGATAAGTCCGAAGATAAAGGTCGAAAGGTTATTAATTGCTGTAAGTGCATTGCCGCCGCTTTCTTCTGCTGCAAACGCCGTTACAGTAAAGCAACATACAGCGAGTACAGTTGCAATCACAATCATACAGTAAGTACGAAAGCCTTTCTTAACCTTACCGTTCATCGGAAGTCTGTTATTCTTTCTCTGTGAAAGTCTTTTAGCAATATTCATAATAAAAAGTCCTCCTATATTTTATAAATTTCCTGCAAGTCCTCATCGGACAACAGTTCATAGCTTGTTTCAGATATATCAATATCCTTTACTTCTTCTTTTGAGAAATTGCCGACAGAAATAGTGGCAATATCATCCCTGATTTCACTGTGTCTGTAAACATCGGCTTTACCGTCAGCCGTTAGACTGACATTAGGATGCTTCAGTATGTCATACTTGAAGTCCTTTAT
>OMCE01000401.1_pt1 | contig 22205 bp, 20 predicted proteins | sample 1644981 | NCBI WGS metagenome assembly OMCE01 (sample SAMEA103958151, study PRJEB25191) | human gut metagenome | reverse complement strand
GAAAGTCAGGGCTTTGTGATTTTTTAAGAATCAGGGAGTTTTGACACACCCTCCTCCTACTATTTGCTTTACCAATTAACTTACAAAATTGAACTTATAATATTACCACTCCAAATTCCGGATGAACCGTTTTTATTCCTCAACCTTCTTGGTCTTAGGCAATACCAGATTGAGCACTACGCCTACTACAGCGGCGAGTCCGATGCCCGATATTGCGAACGAACCCGATGAGAGTACGGCACCGCCCAGGCCCATTGTGAGCATAACAGAAATGATGATGACATTGCGGGTGTCGTTCATGTCGACCTTATGCTGCATAAGATTCTGCACGCCGACGCTTGCTATCGTTCCGAACAGCAGCAGCATGATGCCGCCGAGCACGGCTTGTGGGATAGACTGCAGCAGTGCGCTGAGCTTGCCGATGATAGAGAAGCAGATGGCTGTGGCAGCCGAAATGCGTATTACGGCAGGCGATGTAACCTTGGTGATAGACATGGCTCCGGTCACTTCAGAGTAAGTAGTCTCGGGTGGTCCGCCAAGCAATGCCGATGCAAGGCAGGCACATCCGTCGCCGAGCATGGTGCGATGAATGCCAGGGTTTTCTACGAAGTCCTTCTTGGCAACGGCACTTACCACGTAAACGTCGCCTATATGCTCAAGCACGGGGGCTATTGCCACGGGTATCATGTATAGGAATGGTGCCCACTCGAAGTGGGTGATGGTGTCGAACTGTACCGGTATGGCCAGCCACGATGCCGATGCCACACCCGAGAAGTCAACCTCGCCAAGGCATATAGCGAGTATGTAGCCCACGATGACACCGCTGATTATGGGCACCAGCTTCATCAGTCCGCGGCAGAATGTCAGTATGGCAATGGCTGTGATGAGCGACGTGAAGGCGAGTATCCAGTTGGTCTTTGCCATGTTGACGGCACTGCCCGAGAGCGAGAGTCCTATGAGTATGATGACCGGACCGATTACTACCGGTGGGAAAATGCGGTCGAGCAGACGCTTGCCCTGCCATTTCACCAATGCGCTCACTACGAAGTAGACGAGCGATACGGCTGTAAGTCCGGCGAGAGTGCCGGGCAATCCCCACTGCTGTGTGGCTGCAATGATAGGGGCAATGAATGCAAACGACGAGCCAAGGAAGATGGGCACCTTGCCGCCTGTAACGAAGTGGAAGATGAATGTGCCCAATCCGGCTGTGAATAGCGCCGTAGCGGGATTGATACCGATGAGCAGCGGCACCAGCACCGTGGCTCCGAACGCCACGAAGAGGAACTGCACGCCGACAAGGGTTTTCTTTGTTAGCGATAGTTGTTCTGTATCCATTTTGTTTTGTTGAAAATTATTATTTTTGAAACCGTTTTGATTTGTTGCAGATAATTATTTTTGAAATAATAATAGTACGGGCTGAAAGCCCATAAGCACATAGCCCAGGGCAACGCCCTGGGTATATGGATAGATAATATCCGAACGCCCTGTAAGGGCAAAAGCATCAATCCGTGAAAATGTATCTTTCGTCATATTGAACATTATATAACTTCAAGAAAGTTTTATATTCATCAGCAAAAGATTGTTTGATATGATGCTCTTGTTGTTGATTTATATATTGTATAGTCTTGTCCGTAACAGATTGGCTAACCGAAAATGCCGCATAACCTCCTTGCCATGCAAAATTGTGATAATAGGAATCTATCGTCTTAATCCATCGGCTACTGTTCCGTTTTATTTCTTCTACTATTTGTGAGATTCCCTTTTCCTTAGATAGAAGAAATAAAATATGTATATGGTCGCCAACACCGCCTGCACGTATTTCTCGACTTCCAGTAGCATTTACCAATTTGCCAATATAGGAAAGGACACGGTCCAAATCGTTTTTTCGAATCAAGGGACTGGTTGTCTTTATATGAAATATAAGGTGTATGTATATCTTACACAGTGATTGTGCCATATGTTTTATGCTTTTGCCCTTTCAGGGCGTAGGGATATAATACGCAATACACCCAGGGCGTTGCCCTGGGCTATGAGCTTATTGGGCTTTCAGCCCGTATTGCTTGCTTATGGCTTGCCCGTAGTTTGCTTATGGCTTGCCCGTATTGTTTGTCAATGGCTTTCTGCCCGCATGTTTGTCTTTTTACTTCACGAGTATCACGAGATACTTGCTGGTCGACCAGAATATCTGCGGGTTGTTGATGCGCAGCACATACTGCTTGTTGGCATCCTGCTGCAGGGTGTACGAACTTGACGGATGCATGGTGAGAATGCGTGCCGACTTAGAGTAGAGCTTTATCTCCTTGTCGACACGGATGTCGATCTTGGTGAAGTAGTGCTTGTTGAAGTTCGACTCAAGCACCTTTGATCCTTCGAGGATGTGCTGTTCCTTCAGCTCCTTCTTGGTTCCGAATACAAACCATGCGGTGTTGAGTTGCTTGTCCTGAGCGTTGATAGTCTCGCTCTTCTGCGACGATTCTGTCTTGAGGCTCGACACGTTGTCGTTGAGAGTGTTGACAGTCTGGTCGAGTTCGGCAATGTGTATGTCCTTGGCATCGAGTTCGGCACGCAGCTGCTTGAGCTGGTTGTCCTTCTCGTCAATCTGCTTTACGAGGTCCTCAATGGTCTTGCGTAGCTGGTCGCCCTTAACGCTCGACTCGCGCATCTGCTGTCGCAGCTTCTCGATGAGGGCACGGTTCTGCTTCATTGTATTGGAGATGAACTGTATGTTCTCTACAATCTGACGGCGCTTGTCGGCTCCTTCGCCGTTCTTCACGATGCTCACACGGTTCTGGGCTTCGTCAATCTCGCGCAAACCTTCCTGTATTTGGTTGAAGGTTTCCATCATATCGTTGATTTCATTGTCCTTCTGAGTTATCACGCGTTGCAGTGAGTCGCTCTGTACAGTGCCCTCTACCGATTGTTTTTTGTCACTGTTGCCACACGATGCGAAGGCAACTACTGCCAATGCAAATAATAAAAACTTAAACTTTTTCATATTTGTCAGGGTTTGGTTATTATTCAGTATGTTATCGATTGTTATTCTTCTTCTCGGAATTTCTTCTTCTTGAATTCTTCGGGGGCGGCTTCGCGCATGGCGTAACGCTCCTTGTTGCTCAGTCGCGGCTTCTTCTCCTTGGCCTGAGCCTTCAATGCCTTGAGTGCCGACATTTCGCCTTCGCCGCATCCAGCCACCACTATCACTATCTCGCCACGCGGCTCTGTCTGGTGGAAGTGGGCTATTATCTCCTTGAGCGAACCGCGTACACTCTCCTCGTGCAACTTGGATATCTCGCGGCATACGCTGGCCTGGCGTTCGTCGCCGAATACTTCGGCAAACTGCTCCAATGTCTTCACCAGCCGGTAGGGCGACTCGTAGAATATCATAGTGCGCGTCTCGGTGCGCAAAGCGTCGAGAAGCGTCTGGCGTCCCTTCTTCTGTGGCAGGAAACCTTCAAAGCAGAAGCGGTCGCAAGGCAGTCCGGAACTGACAATGGCTGGCACAAATGCCGTAGCACCCGGCAGACATTGCACCGTTATTCCAGCCTTGGCAGCCTCGCGTGCGAGAAAGAATCCCGGGTCGCTGATGCCTGGAGTGCCGGCGTCGCTGATTAGAGCTATCGTCTCGCCAGCCTTCAACCGTTCGACGATGGCGGCGCTTGTGCCGTGCTCGTTAAACTTATGGTGCGACATCAGACGGTTCTGTATGTCGAAATGCTTGAGCAGAATGCCCGATGTGCGAGTGTCTTCGGCAAGCACAAGATCGGCCTCTCTCAATATACGGATGGCACGCATTGTCATGTCCTCCATGTTTCCCACTGGTGTGGGCACTATATACAATATCCCCATATTGGCGACAAATATAGCTATATTAATCAAGAACGGCAAAAAAAGGAGCCCTTTCTTTGCAATTTTTAAAACGTATTCGTAATTTTGTACCCATTGAAATCGTAATATTATATATGTTGGAACAGAAAATCACTTTTGATAAATTCATTCGTTGGACAGCCATTGCGCTCATCACAGTGGCTGTGTTTGCCGTGACCAACTATCTGAGCAGCGTGCTGCTGCCGTTCTTCATAGCGTGGCTTTTCGCCTATCTGATGTATCCGATGGTGAAGTTCATACAATATCGCATGCATGTCAAGGTGCGCGCACTGGCTATACTCATAGCCATGGCTGTAGTGCTGGGCGTGGTGGGACTGATGATTTACTTCATCATTCCGCCCATGATAGGGCAGTTTCAGAAGCTTTACGAGTTTCTGATGCACTGGCTCCACCAGACAACACACACCAATGACCTTACGACGCTTGTGAAAAACTGGATTGAAGAGAACCAGGAACAGGTGGAACGATTCTTCAAGAGCAACGATTTCAAGGATGCCATACGCACCAGCATGCCAAAGGTGTTTGCCGTGATAGGTCAGACTGCCAACATAGTGCTGAGCATTGTGGCATCGTGCATCACCTTATTATATATGTTCTTCATTCTGCTCGACTACGAATATCTCACCTCCAATTGGATAAAGATATTCCCCAAGAAGAACCGTCCTTTCTGGCATGAACTGGCGGGCGACGTCGAGCGCGAACTCAACAACTACATCCGAGGCCAGTGTCTGGTTGCGCTTTGCATGGGCGTGATGTTCTGCATAGGCTTCAGCATAATGGACTTCCCTATGGCAATAGGTCTGGGCATACTCATCGGAGTAATGGATCTGGTGCCTTATCTGCACACCTTCGCCATAATTCCTACCGCTTTCCTTGCCATGCTTAAAGCCGCTGACACCGGACAGAACTTCTGGGTGGTGTTCGGATTGGCTGTCGGACTCTTCTGTGTGGTGCAGATAATCACCGACATGATAGTAACGCCAAAGATTATGGGCAAGGCTATGGGGCTGAACCCTGCCATTCTGCTGCTCTCGCTGTCTGTGTGGGGCGCACTGCTGGGCTTCATCGGTCTCATCATTGCCCTCCCCTTGACCACACTCATCATTGCCTACTGGCAGAGATACGTCACGAAGGAACACGAAGAGAGTTAGGAATTAGGAGTTAGGAATTTTGAATTGTTCTCGGCTTTGCCTGCGATTTTGAATTGTTCAATTTTGAATTATTCTCGGTTGCGCCTGCGATTATGAATTATTCAATTTTGAATTATTCTCGACTGTGCCTGCGATTTTGAATTATTCAATTTTGAATTGTTCTCGGCTTTGCCTGCAATTTTGAATTATTCAATTTTGAATTGGGCTGCTGTGCCTGCGATTTTGGATTTTGAATTTTGAATGGGGCAGCTCCGCTAATTGTTCTAAATGACGGAAAACAAAGGGGATAAGTCGAACGGAAGGTAAATATCGACCGAATTATTTTCGCAATTGGAATATAATGCCTTACTTTGTAAGGACAATAAAAACAAACTGAATAAAACAAACATGCAAAAGAAACTAAATATAGCACTGTTGACTATGTGCTGCGCTCCGGCTTGGGCACAGACCTATACCGACTCGATTGGTCAGCACGGCAAACTTGATGTGGAGGCAGCCTATACCTTTGCCGAGCAGCAACTCGGACAGAATGCCGACATGCCACAAGGCGTTACGATGGTCAATTCCAACCGTAACGTGTTCGCATCGGAGGTGAGCTATCGCTTCGCACCGACTCATCTGCGATTCCGTGCATATAATCCTATGTACAACGAGGTGTACATCAACGGCGTACTGATGAACAACGTTGAGACAGGACAGTTCCGCTATCCTACCATAGGCGGCATAGGACTTCAAGGACTGTACTTCGACTCGTCGCTGCCTTTCGAATCGTTCGGCTATGGAATGACGGCTTTGGGCGGATCGAACAACTACAACTTCCGTGCTGCCGACATGAAACGCGGCCACCATATAGAATGGACCGGAGCCAACCGCAACTATACTATGGGCGGAGCCTACTCGTATGCCTCGGGACTGAGCGCCAACGGATGGGCATTTGCAGGTACATTGTCTTACCGATGGGCTAAGCAGGGATATGTAGACGGCACACCGCTGAAGTCGCTATCGTACTATCTCAGCGTGCAGAAGATGTGGGGCGACACTCACTCATTGGCTTTCGCCACATGGGGCAGCCCCTCTAAGCGTGCTCAATATGGCGCATCTACAGATGAGGCTTTCCAACTCTCGGACGACCATCAGTACAATCCGTATTGGGGATACTACAACGACAAGAAGCGTAGTTCGCGTGTTGTGCGCGACTTTGCGCCTACAGCATTGCTCACATGGGACTGGAAAATCAACGAAAAGACCCGTCTGAGCACATCATTGCAGGGACAATATGCCTGGTACAGATGCACACGACTCAACTTTAACGGCGAGAATCCATACGCCGACTCGTGGATAAAGATGCCAAGCTCTATATATAATGTATGGAACACAGCCGACCCTGCCAACACAGCCGACGCTAAAGCACGATGGGAGAAGGCCTGCTCGCAGTGGGCAGCCGACAAGTCAAACCGACAACTCGACTGGAAACGCATGTACTGGTTTAACAGTCAGGTGGCAGCACAAGGCACCGATGCAATGTATTGGCTTGAATCCCGCCACAACGACAACCTCAACATCTCGCTCGCAACGACACTTGACAAGCGCCTGACGGCAAAGAGCAGCCTGCGCGCCGGATTCAACTTTGCCACAAACAAGGGCATGCACTATCAGACCATTAACAGTCTGCTGGGCGGAGCGCAGCTCCACAACGTCAACACATACGCCGCAATGCACTATCCTTCGACATCCGACAAGGTGCAATACGACCTCAACAACCGCAACGCCGCATTGTATAAGGGCGACAGAATGGGCTACGACTACAACATTCTGGTGAATAAGGCACAGGCATGGGCGTCGTATGAAGATCAGTTCGGAATGCTCAACTATAGCATTTCGGCACGTATGGGCTATCAGTCGATGCAGCGCGACGGCAAGATGCGCAACGGTATGGCTGCCGACAACTCCTTCGGCAAGAGCCGTACAAAGGATTTCCTTGACGGCGGACTGAAGTTCGGATCGTCGCTTGATATGGGTTGCGGCCATACGCTCACATTCGGCATGGGATATGAGCAGCGCGCACCTCTCGCCTCTACCGTATTTGCAGCGCCCGAGGTGAACAACGACCTCGCTGCCAACATCAAGAAGCAGCAGGTGCTCAGCACCGAGGTGGGCTATATGTACAACGGCTCGTGGCTGCATGCGAACCTTAACGGCTACTACTCGTACGTGAAGGACGCTTCCGACTGGCAGAGTTTCTACATGGACAACACCAACGAACTGGTGTACAACTCAATAACCGGACTCAATAAGAAGTATTACGGACTCGAGGCAGGACTGAAGTTTGACATCTGCAAGACTCTCGACATTAAGCTCCTGGGCACCATAAGCGAGGCCAAGACTACCGGCAATGCACAGTCGCGCTACATGTTTGCATGCCAAGGCACATACAACGACGATGTGCTCCTTAGCAAGGACATGCACGAATCGGGCACTCCGCTCACAGCCGCAAGCCTCGGCGTCAACTATCATCAGCGCGGATGGACCGTAGGAGTAGACTGCAACTACTACGACCGCATCTATCTCGACTACTCTACGTACAACCGTCTGCAGCAGATAGCTGACGGTGAGAGCCTCGACCAGGCAAAGGGTAAGGGCGGATTTATGCTCAACTGCTCAATAGGACGCACCGCACGTGTGATGGGCGGACTGCTCGACATCAACCTCAGCATAACCAACCTCACCAACAACCGCACCATCTGCACCGGCGGCTACGAGAGCAACTACGACGCAAGTCAGCCCTCTACCGACGGCAACAACGCCTCGCTGTACAACTTCGCAAAGAATCCGCGCAAGTTTTACGCACTCGGAACAAGCGGCATGCTGAATATCACGTACAGCTTCTAAAGCCATAACAAGAGAAGACTTTATATAAAACAGAGGGTGTCAAAAGTCAAAGCAGTACGCCCCGAAGGGGCAGAAGCCTATAGCCCATGGCAACACCCTGGGTAAAAGTATCACAAATACCAATGCGCCCTGCAATGGCAAAAGCGTTAATTATCAATGCTTTTGCCCTTGCAGGGCGTTTTGATATTTTCAATCCGTACACCCAAGGTGCTGCCTTGGGCTATGTGCTTTTGTGGCTTTCAGCCCGCTTTGTTTGACTTTTGACACATCCTTGTTGTTTTTTTTCGTTTGGCTGATTGTTTCGCCAAAATTCAGATAACTGACTTATACTTAGTAGGTATTTGCAGTCAAACAATATCAAAGAAATGCCGATAAAATTTGGCAGTGAGCAAAAAAACTCGTACCTTTGCAGCCGCTAAAGCTTATAACAAGCGAAATTTTTTATTAACAATATAACAATAAAATCAAAATGAAGAAGGGAATTCATCCAGAAAACTATCGCCCCGTCGTATTTAAGGATATGTCCAACGGCGATATGTTCCTTACAAAGTCTACATGCAAGACTACAGAGACAGTAGAATTTGAAGGCGAAACTTACCCGGTGGTAAAAGTCGAAATCTCAAGCACATCTCACCCGTTCTATACTGGTAAGAGCAAGCTCGTCGATACAGCCGGTCGCGTAGACAAGTTCATGAGCCGTTACGCTAAGGTTCGCAAGTAAGGAAAAGCGAGATTTTACATATAGACCTTTCGAAATAGACTCGTTCTATTTTCAGATAAAACAAATAAAGTGCGTTCAATCGTAGTTGCATATACGAGTTGAACGCACTTTTTTTGTGCCTATGCTTTACCAATGGATTTGTACTGCAAAAAAAATGTAGTCCTTTTGCTCTTCAAAAGTACTACATTTGGAGTGCAAAAGGACTCCTTTTGAAGAGCAAAAGGGCTACATTTGGAATGCAAAAGGACTCCTTTTGAATTATGAGGGTTGAATCTCGGGGATTCAACATTCGGATTTCGGCATTTACTTGGTTTTTGAGAACGAGTAGGGAGCGTCGCTTTCGGCAGTGCCGCGACTATAGTTTGGCTTCGCCGACATGTTGTAGACGAACTGCGCACCCTGCATAAGGTCGGAGCGCTTGATGTAGTTCTTTGAGTAAGGCTTGCCGTTGAGCGTCAGTGAATTGACGTAGCAGTTGTCGTCGGTGTTGTCGTTAGCCTTGATGCTTACGTTGCGACCGTTCTCCAGATGCAGCGTCATCTCGTCGAAATAAGGTGCTCCGAGCACATATTCGCCAGCTCCGGGACATACTGGATAGAAGCCCATAGCCGAGAAGACGTACCATGCCGAAGTCTGACCGTTGTCCTCGTCGCCGCAATAGCCGTCGGGATTGGCGTTGTACATGCGCTGCATGGTCTGGCGAATCCAGTACTGCGTCTTCCACGGCTCGCCCGAATAGCCATACAGATAAATCATGTGCTGGACGGGCTGGTTGCCGTGGGCGTAGTTGCCCATGTTCATAATCTGCATCTCGCGTATCTCGTGGATAACGCTGCCGTAGTAAGAGTCGTCGAAGAGTGGTGGAACATTGAACACCGAGTCGAGCATGTTGTTGAATGTCTGCTTGCCACCCATCAATTGGATGAGGCCCGCGGGGTCGTGAAATACCGACCATGTATAGTGCCATGCGTTGCCCTCGGTGAAGGCATCGCCCCACTTAAGCGGCGAGAAAGGACTCTGGAACTTGCCGTTCTTGAGTCTGCCGCGCATCAGTTTGCTCTCGCTGTCGAACACGTTGCGATAGTTGAAGGCACGCTTGCGGAACGGTTCCAGCTCCTTCTTCGACTTGCCCAGCGCCTTGCCGAACTCGTATATGCACCAGTCGTCGTAGGCATACTCAAGCGTACGCGCCACGTTTTCGTTTATCTTCACGTCGTACGGCACATAACCCAATTTGTTGTAATACTCATAACCAAGTCGGCCGGTAGAGCTTACGGTAGGATGTACGGCACCGGCACCATGCACTACAGCCTGCCACAGAGTCTCGGCGTCGTAGTTCTTGAGTCCGCACAGATAGGCATCAGCCACTATCGAAGCCGAATTGTTGCCAACCATGCAGCCACGATGGCCAGGTGAAGCCCATTCAGGCAGAAATCCGCTCTCCTTATAGGCATTGACCAGTCCTGCCTGCATCTTCTCGTTCATCGACGGAAACATCACATTGAGCAGAGGGAAGAGGCAGCGGAAGGTGTCCCAGAAACCAGTATCGGTGAACATATATCCCGGCAACACCTCGCCGTTGTACGGACTGTAGTGTACAATCTCGCCCTTGGCGTTCTTCTCGTAGAACGAGCGAGGGAAGAGCACCGAACGATACAGGCACGAATAGAACGTGCGCAGATGGTCGATGTCGTCCGACTTCACCTCGATACGACCCAGAATGTCGTTCCATGTCTTGCGTCCGCGCGCCTTTACTTCGTCGAACGAGTCAGAGCCAAGCTCCTTCAGGTTCTCAAGAGCCTGCTCCTCAGAGATGAACGACGACGCAATGCGCACGTTCACCTGCTCGCCACGGATGGTCTTGAAGCCCACGATGCCGCCGGCATGATTGCATTCTGCCTTAACGTCAGCCGTATTGATATGTCCGTCGGCAACGGCGGCGGTATAGGTGAAGTCCTTGTCAAACTTCATCACAAAATAGTTCTTGAAGTTCTGCGGTACGCCACCCGAATTCTTTGTAGTATATCCCACAATCATGCGCTCCTTCGGCATGATCTTGACATACGAACCCTTGTCGAAAGCGTCAACTACAACGTAGCTCTTGTTCTCGGGGAAAGTGATGCGCATGATGGCAGCGCGCTCGGTTGGAGCAAGCTCGGTCACTACATCGTAGTCGGCAAGATAGGCACGATAATAATAAGGTGTAGCCACCTCGGCCTTGTGCGAGAACCACGAAGCACGCTTCTCCTCATCGAATATTGGGGCTTCGCCCGTCTCGGGCATGATAGTGAACTGTCCGTAGTCGTTAATCCACGGACTGGGCTGATGAGTCTGCTTGAATCCGCGCAGCTTGTCGGCAGTATAGGTGTAGGCCCATCCGTCGCCCATCTTTCCCGTCTGCGGAGTCCAGAAGTTCATGCCCCACGGCATACAAACGGCAGGATAGGTGTTGCCTGTAGAAATAGCATACGACGACTGTGTTCCGACAAGCGTGCTCACATAGTCTACAGGTTCGTAGTGGCGGCCCATAGCGGTGACGCACAACGCCAGCGCTATAAGCATAGAAAATAGATGTTTCTTGTTCATTATGGTTTATTTATTGTTTGTTTTAGTCATTTATGATGCAAAGTTAGGAATTTTTTCCGAAACAATAGATATAAAGGTAGTCCTTTAAGGCAATAAATAAGCCTTTTAAGAGTTAATAGTATATATAAAACAACCGACAATGCGCAAATACATTCTTACATTATTTATATATATATCTACCGTGTTTCACGCCTTCGGCTTGGCTGTAGGCACATGGCAGGTGTATCCCAGCTACGCCAACCTGACTGAGATTTCGCCCGCCGGCGACGTGTGCTTTGCACTCGCTTCGGGCAGTCTGTTCGCATACAACAACACAACTGCCGAGACTACCGTATTCAACAAGACCACCGGACTTGCCGGAATTGACATAAGCCATATAGCATGGTCGCAGCAGGCAAAGCGTCTTGTGGTGGCATACGGCGACGGCAACATCGACCTTGTGTCTGCATCGGGCGACATAACAAACGTGCCCGGACTCTATCTGTCCGAAACCGTGAATGACAAAACCGTCAGCCATATCTATATCGACCGTCAATTTGCCTACATGTCGATTGGGGTGGGGGTGATGAAGCTCGACGCCAAGAAGGGTGTCATTGCCGATACATACCAGTTGGGCTTCGCCGTTGACCACTCGTACGTCAAGGACGGCTATCTGTATGCAGTGTCGAAGACGCAAGGAACGTGGCGCGGACTGCTCACCGACAACCTCCTCGACAAGAACCGATGGCAGCGTGTGGGCGGATATGCAGCTCTCACAGATGACCGTCTTAACGTGCGCGATGCCTCCACCGGACTCTGGTGGACACGCAACGATGCCGGACGACTGGCTTGCTACACCCTCGCCGATGACGGCACACGCACATACAAGACAGAGGGAGTGCTGCCCGAAGGTCCCGCCTCCAATCGTTTCTATCGCCTGTATATGCACGGGGGGAAGCTGTATAGTGTTGCGGGAAGATATTCGCAGGAATTCGAAGGTGGCTTCAAAGATGAAGTACATGTGTGGGATGGTGAAAAATGGAATGAGTTTGAGTCGGTCCCACCGCAGAGCCATAGTAATCAGGATTTTCTTTGTATGGACTTTGATCCGATGAAAGAAGGTCATGTGATGGTAGGTGCGAAAACTGGTGTATATGAATATCAGGATGGAAGATTTGTAAAATGCTACAATCGTGGCAACAGTCCTTTGCAGTCATGTGTTGACAATGACAACTATATTATAGCTTCAGGAGTCAAATACGACAAAGATGGAACATTGTTAGTGTTTAATTCTTCGGTTGAAAACTGCGTGTGGAGTATCAGCCGAGACAATGTTTGGACTGCTTTGCAGGTATCGGAAGATATAAACAATCTCTATGACAATTCTCTTGTAAGTCAGTTCTTTGGTAGCAACTCCAGCATTTTGTGGTTTGTCAACAACTATTACCAAGTTACACAATTGTACGGATACGATACACAGAAGCAGCAACTTGTCTATCACTTCGGTCCCACATATGTCAATGAAGACAATGCGAGTATAACACCTATATGGATAAACCAGATTGCAGAAGATAGGAATGGCAATATATGGATGGCTACATCTTCCGGTCCGTTGTATATAACTCCATCCGATTTGCAAACGGGTATATTCACTCAGCATAAAGTGGCGCGTAATGACGGTACCAACCTTGCCGATTACCTGCTGTCTGATATTGTGACTCGATGCATAGCAATTGATGGTGCTAACCGAAAATGGATAGGAACGTCATCTGGAGTGTTTCTTGTAAGTGATGATTGCAATGAATTGGTTCATCATTTTACTACCGACAACTCCCCATTGTTGTCAAATGTAGTGCTCGACGTATTGGTTGATCCTAATTCAAATGTCGTGTATTTTGCTACAGACAATGGATTGTGTTCGTATGCAAGCGATGCTACAGAACCTGTTGAGGCCATGGATAAGGACAATGTATATGCATATCCTAATCCAGTAACCCCAGATTATTCGGGACAAATAACAATTGTAGGATTGAGTGGTAATGCAGATGTGAAGATAGTAACGTCAAACGGAGCGCTCATCAATCAAGGTAGAAGCAACGGAGGCATGTATCGATGGAATGGATGTGATTTGAATGGACGCAAAGTGGCAAGTGGTATCTATATGGTTGAGACAGCTACTGCAGACGGAGGTAAAGGAGTGGTATGTAAAATCGCTATTGTTAAATAAAAGCAAGGACTATGAATCTTTTAAAGAAGACGGTAATATTATATGCATTGCTCGCATTATTATTCACTCTGTTGATTACGCTTTCAGCATGTTTGCCTAGTTCTACAATAAAGAAGAATGTGGCTGTGTCTGCTCAACAGATAAGCAATGAAGACTTGTGGTGGAAACCTATGGGCGTGTATCTGTTTCAGATAGATAATATGACCGACTGTCTGATGCTTGGCATATGTGCATGCGACAACCAGCCTTCGGCTGTAAATCGTGCCTTGCTTGCCGAACATCCAATGCCAAAGTCGGATGATATCACAACATCGTATAAACTGATTGATGAGATAACTTATCAATACGCTATTGGCAAAAACAAAGAAAAAATGATGTATGGAGCATATGCACGCTATTGGCATGGATATACAGTGTTGTTACGTCCATTGCTTTGTGTGTTCAACTATTGGCAAATAAGAATGGTCAATTATATTCTGCTGTCATTGCTGGCAATGTTTACGGTGTTCTTGTTGTATCGTGAAGTAGGGGCTAAATTTGCGTTGACCTTTGCTGTGACGTTATTGATAAGCAATTTTATGATTGTGCCAATGGCATTGCAGTTCAGCACATGTTACTATATAGCATTTGGGGCGATTTGCTTGTTCCTTATGGGGTCACGATTTACAGAAACTGCGAAAGATCGCATACTTGTTTTCTTTCTGATAGGAGCAGTATGTTCATTTATGGATTTGCTGACGACACCAATCTTGACGCTTGGATTGCCAGTCGTTGCATTGTGTCTGAAATATAAGGATACGAAATTGCAGACTGCTATAAGCTATAGTGTATTCTGGTTGTTAGGATATGCTTCATTGTGGGTGACCAAATGGATTGTCACATGTGGCGTAACGGGCATGGATGTCATTAGCGATGCTATGGATGCAGTAAAGATAAGAGTAGGAGATAACATCTTCTTTGGAGGAGAAGAAATGCCAATGACAAGATTCTTTGATATTGTTATTGGCAAAATAGAGGCAATGGTCAGTCCTTATGTATTGTTGCTTGTATTGCTTGCAATAGTGTTGGCGGTAATATTAATGATATATAAGTATAGGTGTTTGTTGCAGCGTGAATCATGTATAGCATTTGTGGCATTGATGCCATTGCTTTGGTTTGTCGTGCTAAAGAACCATTCCATACAACACATATTCTTCACTTGGCGTGATTGGATATTGACGCTGTGGTGCGTAATGCTGTTGTTTTTAAAGTTTCAAGAGAATAACAAAGAACTTCAACGATTATGAAAATAGCTGTGCTTATACCATGTTATAACGAAGGACGGACGATTGCTAAAGTTGTCGAAGACTTCCGTACGGCTTTGCCAGATAGTAATGTGTATGTATATGACAATAATTCTACTGACAATACTGTTGAAGAGGCATGCCGTGTTGGTGCCATTGTGTGTCATGAGTGCCGACAAGGAAAGGGTAATGTGGTAAGAAGGATGTTGCGCGATATTGATGCTGACTGCTATCTGTTGGTTGATGGGGATGATACATATCCTGCTGAACATGCCAGGCAGATGTGTTGTCTTGTTGAAAAGGGGGCAGACTTGGTTGTCGGCGACCGGTTGACGAGTACATATTATAAAGAAAACAAGCGTATGTTTCATAACACCGGCAATCGATTGGTGCTCTTTCTTGTAAATCAAATATTCCATTCGAACTTACATGATATAATGACTGGTTATCGAGCCATGAGTTTTCAGTTTGCCAAGAATATGCCTATCGTGTCACGAGGATTTGAAATAGAAACAGAAATGACAATGCATGCTCTTGACAAGAACTATGTAATAGAGGAAATACCAGTTGCTTATCGTAACCGCTCTATGGGTAGTGTTTCCAAACTTAACACATTTACTGATGGCATAAAGGTAATTGGTACCGTGTTTAGAATGTTTCGTGACTACAAACCGTTCTTGTTTTTCAGTATATTAAGTGCTATAATGCTTTTGGCGGCAATAGCTTTGTTTGTTCCAGTGTTTGCAGAGTATCTTCACACAGGACTGGTCCCGAGGTTTCCGACACTAATTGTCAGCGGCTTTATGTTTATGGCTTCCTTGCTGACTTTCTTCTGTGGAGTTATCCTTGAAGTTGTTGCGCAGAAACATAGACAGTTGTACGAACTTGTCGTTAATAATAGAAAGTGACATGACAACAGTGTGTATAGCCACCTATAACGGTGAAAAATACATCGGCGAGCAACTTGCTTCCATTCTGCCGCAACTCTCAAGCGAAGACGAGGTGATAGTGAGTGATGACGGATCAACTGATGATACATTACGAGTGGTGCGTGGCTTTGCCGACAATCGCATCCGTGTTGTAGATGGGCCGCATCGTAATTCGCCTACGCTCAACTTCGAGAATGCGCTGCATCATGCTAAAGGAGAAGTTATATTTCTTGCCGATCAGGACGATGTTTGGACTACAGATAAGGTGAAGGTGTGTATGAAAGCATTGGAAAAGAGCGATTGCGTGGTGAGTGATGCTATTGTAACCGACGAGAAACTTAACGTCATGAATACGTCAATGTACAATATGCTTAATGTAAAACATGGCAGGCTGTACAATCTGTTATGTCATAATGGCTATTCCGGTTGCTGTATGGCATTCAAGCGTAAAGTATTAGAAAGAGCATTACCGTTTCCTGATGAAATTCCTATGCATGATATATGGATTGGCAATGTTGCAGCATTCTATTATTCTGTTACATTCGTAAGACATCAGCTCGTGAAGTTTCGCAGACATGATAATGTCGTGTCGTACAACGGTAAGGGCAGTGGATACTCTATAGTAAGAAGAATTTTAATCAGATTTAATACAATACGTGGTCTATTGCGATTAGCAGTTAGGCATGTGTCTTAATAATAAATATAACTGGTTGGTGCAATGAAACTATTGTATATTGTAGAAGACTTTGCTGAAAATGGTGGTGTAGAACGTATCGTTTCGCAAAAAGCGAACATATTTTCTTCACAATACAACCATGATGTAACGATAGTTTCTGTATACCGTGACAGTAGAAAAATTCAATATTCAATAAATGAAAATGTAAAATTCATTTCGCTTGACGTGCCTTTTGCTAATAAAGAGAAAGGTAAGTTTACAACATTTTATAGCCGTTTGTCTATATTTATTATTGCAATAAGGCGTTTAAATAGGGTTGTCAGTCTGGTAAATCCTGACATAATATTCTTCACTACAACACTTGGAGCATTGCTATTGCCATGGTGTCGCACGAAAGCGTGTAAGGTATATGAGTCGCATACGGCAAGACGATTTACTCCTTTCAACCACTTCTTCTTCTTTACAGAGCTGAAAGCCGATGCTATAGTGTGCTTGACAGATGGGGATGCGAATGAATATAAGATAGCTCGTCGAGTTGAAGTAATTCCTAATTTTATAGACGAACCATTGTATAGTGTAAAGGATTATTCCGTTAGAAAAGCAATAGCTGTAGGACGATTGGAATGGGTTAAAGGATTTGACATACTCATTGACTGTTGGAAGGAATTAAAAAAAGAGCATCCCAACTGGCATCTTGACATATATGGAGAGGGAACGATGCGTGCTGAACTGCAATTACAAATAAACCGATTGGAGCTGCAAGATGATGTTAAGCTGTGTGGACGCAATGAGAATATAATGGATGTATATCCACACTACAGCCTGCATGTCATGCCTTCGCGTTATGAAGGTCAAGGCATTGCGCTTATTGAAGCTCAAGCATGCGCATTACCATCTGTTGTGACCGACTATATATATGGTGCTTCTGACATAGTGACAAGTCGATTTAACGGAATACTTGTTCGGCAGGGTGATAAGGAGGCTATGGTAAATGCCATTCTTGAAATGATGGATTCGGAAAAACTACGTCAGGAATATGGCAATAACGCCCGTATTGTTGCACAGAAATATGCAAAGGATAATATAATATGCAAATGGGTGAAACTCATTAGCAGCCTGCAATCAACAAACGCACCATCTTGTATAACACCATAAATGTATTGCCGAATTCGGAATCTCGGAAAAGTCCAAGAGTGCTTTGACCAGTATGTTCAACAGTACCGATAAAAAGCACTATAGCTAAAATCTTTAACCGAGTTGGTGGAACTATGCGGTTCATTGTTGTTAGAACTCTTTCTGACATATTGCGATACCACAGCGGCAGCAGCTTCGTACACGATTCTGTATCCAGACAGAAGAATACTATATAAGCAGATATGGATGCATATACACAGGTTCGGGTGAAATCAGTCGAAAGAACCGTAAACATCGGTATTTGACACAACATCAAGAATGACAGTAGTGCAAAATAGTTGGTACTTTCTTGCGGCGAGACGTACGAATTAGTATATTGCGATGTGGCGTTGGCTCCATAATAAAGCGTAACCAATATACTACCGATGCCGCCGATTATTGTAGGCAAATGGTTGAGGACAGCAAAGAAGTTGTAATGTAGATGCATGCGCATTACACTTATGTTGTCAAGGGTGAAAAACTCAATGACGCTGGGATAGTCGGCATAAGGTTTTATGCTATGCATTATGGCTGCATACACTTCGGCATTGCCCGAATATTTCAGACATAGCAAGAAGGCTGCAAACGATGGGAGCCAACAAAGCAATGACCTGGTTATTTTGTTTGTTTTCAAGAATGTCAATAGCGAAACTATCGGCAGACCGTAGAATGCATAAGGTTCATGTGATAATATTGCAATTACGGTAAGTGCATTGGCAAGCACCAGCCAAAGCCGAAAATCCATTTTTGTCCACGACTTTACAATTATAAGCAGAATGCACAGTTCGATGAAATCACGACGGAAAATGCATATTCCGAATATTCCTACTCCTCCTACCAAGAACGATACGCATAACAATCCTAATAAATACCCCCTGCGCTTGAATCCGTTCACCATAAACATTACTATCGTCAAATAGGCGACAAGGCATACCAGCAATGCTGTATGCAGCGGATTGAAACCTAATCCGTGCAGCCGATATAGCATTTCGCCCATTAAACCACGGCGTACAAAACCACCTTGATAGTTGATGAATACATCAGAAAAACAATAATACTGAAAATTATACACATAATTATATATTGCAGCAATAAGCAATATTACGGCATAAAAAAGAGACCAGCAATTAAAGAATTTGATGCTCTTTATTGTATTCAGCACTTTGTCTTTCATACTTAAATGACTGTATTTGTTATAACGAGCGGTACAGTCTTTCGTACAGCTCTGCCATATGGCGGTAGTCGTGACGTTTTCTTACAAATAATGTTTATTTGATATTGTAGTTTAAACTTTTTGTCACGTCTGGTTTAGAGTTGTTTTTTGTCGAAAAGATATACTTTATCATTTGTTTTATACGTTTGGTCTTTCGGCAATAATCGTAGAAGTCCTCCTTGTAAGGGTCGATCTTATCCTTCCAGTTGGTGTATGGCGAAAGATAAAAATGAGGAATCAGATTGACGAGTTGGTTGGTATGGTCGGTTTGATTGTCGTCACAACCATCTGTCAATGCCTTTATATTGTCAAGTGAAGGATACAGGCATGTTATGCCGTTCTTATGGCAATAATTTACGACATTAAGCAGGCTTTCTTCGTATTTGTCTACTACACCTTTCATTGAGAAATTGTTGTAAGCGGAATCTCCGATTTTCTGTATCGGACGTATTTGTAGAATGTCAGCTGTAGTTCCAATTAATGTATCAAAATTTTTCAAATCGTCGATGTTGTCCTCATTTACAGTATAGTTGATGCGGACCTTAAATTTAGGAAAGTCTTTTTTTACAACCTTTATAGACTCAATCAACTTCGTGAAATTCTCAAATTTTGCCCCTTGCATTAAGTATTCGTACGTAGATTGTGTCATACCATGAAGTGATACGGTAATTTCGTCCAATCCAGATTGGACAAGTTCTCTTAACTTTGATTCCGACAACAGGTTGCCATTGGTAGTCATGGAGATATACTTGACACCATATTGTTTGCCAAGTATTATGATATCTTTTAAGTTTGTGTATATAGTAGGTTCTGCTCCACATCCCAATTGAAGTTTGAGCAGATATGGAAAAAGACTTTTGGCAATAGCGTGGATATCATCCATTGTAAATGAGCCATGCATTTTGTGTCTAATCTGTTCGTCACTGAAATAGCACATCTTGCATCTTATATTACATCCTAAAGCAGGATCAAGATACAGGCAAGTGTATCTTATGTGCAATAAATGTAAAACAAGCAATCCAATAGCCTTGATTCTCGGATTGCTGCATAATGTGTATGCTCTTAGTAAACGGTAAATATTCATATTTTACAAAGGTATATATTTTATTGGATATTACAATAAAGCCATATACATCTTTTCGTACTGCTCTGCCACACGGCGGTAGTCATGATGTTTCCTTACGAATTCTACGCTTTGGCGCGACATCTGCTGAAGCTTTCCTTCGGTGAAGAAGGCACGTTCAATCGTTGCTTCGTTCTCGCTGTCGCTGACGTCGGGGCGTACATTTATTATAGGGCGCAGTTGGGGCTCGCCTATAAAGTTGTAGTAAGCTTCTTCGCCTCCACCTATGACAACTGTGCCGCGGGCCATTGCTGCGAGCGAGTTCATTGAGGGAGTGTAGCTGTATAGCTGGTCGACAAGCACGTCTGCCTCGTCGAGCATGTGCATATATTCATCATAAGGCACGCCCTCGATATACTTAATCTCTATTTTGCCTGGGTGGCGTCGGGCTACAGACTCTACGAAAGAGGCTATGCGCTTGGCACCCTTCAGGTAGTCGCGCTTGGGCTGTATGCCTACAAGCACTTTTATAGTGCGCCCCATTCCCTTGATTCTTGCGCTTGACTCATGTGGAATCTCCATCGGTAGCGGAATGTAATGCAGTCGTTTGGCAAACCGTGGCGTATTATAACAGAGCCAATACTCGTACAGGCAAGCCACAAGAGCGTCCGAATTGTATGCCACATCGTGCCAGCAACGTATGAATTGCGGACGTGTGTGCTCGAATATGCGTTGTCGGTTGGCTTCCATATTCTGTGGCTTATTGTTCCAATAGGTATCGGAATAGGCTGGAACTCCTGCTGCTTGTCGCTCGAACAGAAACGGGTCGTCGGCGAAACAGCCCTTTACTATGCGTCTGTTGGTGAGTTTCAAGAACCAGAACATTATCCGGTTCCATCCGCCCATCAATGGCACGAAAGTGTAGTTATGAAGCTGTACAATGTCGTTGCCGCACACTTTCGGAAGATTGGAGAATATGTTCCACAGCACTCGCAGACCGCTCAGCTTGCCCCAACGCATATTGCGGCGCAGGTCGATGTCTCGTGGTGAGTCGTGCCAATCGTTGCCGTCGGACATCAGCGTGACTTTATGGCCACGTTCTGTGAGTCCCTTCTTGAGCGTGTTGTGCAACATGCTCGACTCACCAACCAACAGTATCTTCATATTCTTATATATTTGTTTTCGTCAATGTATTCGTGTGGGCGCATTCCGAGTGCCACAACAGTACGTACAGCCATTTGTTCAAGACAGTATTTCAGCGTCCGCCATTTCCTTTCCTTTACGTCGCGCCACGGGCTCATGGCACGATAGCGTTCGAATTCACGCTTCATCGGATGGCGGCAGTTGCTGAACCATGGCTTGGGCAGCCCCGTGTAGTGTATGATGGCGGGATGCTGCTGACCGTAAAGCATCTGATTGTCAAACTCCCATGACACAACTGAGTGGCGTATGTCAAACCAATACTCGTTGAGCATATTGTATCTCAACGGAAGAGTAATCTTTGACTCACGGAAAACGTAGTTCAGAATGTCCTGGTCGTGGCAATACAGAGAGTCGGGGCGTGCTGAAGCGTATTGGCAGAAGGCATCAGCCACATTGTTGGCACGCCAATAATCCAGGTTGATGAGCAGTACTCCGGCGTTGAAGTAGCCCATCGGCTGCGGATAATGCAGCCGGTTGTAATGCTCAATCTTGTTGTTATAGCTGTCGGGCACGGCGGCTATAGCCTTGTCGTGCATGTCGGTAGCCCACAGTTCGTTGAGGCTGTCCGTGACGATTATGTCGCCGTCGAGATACAATACACGGTTGATGTCGTTAGGCAGCAGTTCGCTCAGAAATAGACGATAGTATGTAGCATACGACGTTCCGACATGAGTGTTCTGCCCTTCACGGCCTATTGGAAAAGCGCTGAAAAGAGTCTCGTCAACAAGATAGAACTTTATCTTCTGTCCGTAATCGTATGCTATGCGTTCAATCAGCATGATGCTGTTGCTGTCGATGCCGTTGTGCAGCACATGCACACGGATGTCTGCCTCGCGGTTGTTCTCGAACAGCGAGGTTAGCATTATTCCGGTCTGCATGACGTAGCAGCAGTCGGTAGAGCATACGATATCCATACTTATTGCCATATACATTATTATATAATCATAACGCACATTGCTTGTTAATATTGTGTTGTCCGGCTTTACAAAGCCAGGCGTATGCCGTACGGACGGTTAGCATATTAATATTTTTGTAAAGTAAATATTACAAAATCAGAATGTAATGAAACAGTAAGGTAAAGGAAACATAAAAAAACGTTTCGATGCTTTGTCGTGACAAATTAAAATGTTAACTTTGCAGATGTAAAAAGATTACACGTTTTTTTTAAAACAAATAAACAATTATGGTAAACTACAAAGAATTGGGCTTGGTGAACACACGTGATAT
>OMCE01000397.1_pt1 | contig 22315 bp, 14 predicted proteins | sample 1644981 | NCBI WGS metagenome assembly OMCE01 (sample SAMEA103958151, study PRJEB25191) | human gut metagenome | reverse complement strand
ACTACTTTTTATTGGAAAACATGTACCGTGCGATGATAATCTTTTGGTTAACATGTCTGGTGGGCTATCCACGGACTTCCGCACCTGAGCCGATTTTGCATTACCTTTGTACCCAAGTCTAAGCAGCACTCGGCATAACATTCAAGCAAGTTTGATGTTCTGCACTCGTTTGCAAAGACTTTGTACCCAAAAGCAGTACCCTTAACTTCTAATCTTATTTACTGAAAACAATATAAATTATATATAACCTAAAAAAGTAATAAACAAATGAACAGAAATCAACTAAGATTCGGACTACTATGCTTAGTCCTACTCGTTTCAGTCGTTACAAAAGCAAGTGACATTACCCTCACTTATTCTTTAGGAACGACAACAGCAGAAGGAACTCTTCCTGCAAGCGCGACGGTAGAAGTGGGAAGCAGTTATACGCTTCCTGTCAATACCACACTCTACGTAGCAGGCAGCACTTTGACAGGCTGGACAGATGGCACCAACACCTACAAGCCTGGTGAAACCATCACTGCTCCAAGCGCAAGCGCTACGCTGACTCCTGTCTTTACAGCCAACACCAAGTCGCTTGCCGACCGCACAGAGGCAACCACCCTCACCTATTACTTCGGTCACCAAAATGGTGCCCAGGATATCAACTATCAAGGGAAAAAAGGAATCCTGGTTACACAAGCCATTGTCGATGGTGAAAGCATTGATGTAAAGATTGATCTTGATGCCACAACCAAGGGAAAGTTCAATAACGTAGGTCGTGCAGACGAATGGGCACAGATGAATGCTGACGGCATCATCACCGTTCCTTCTTGCAAAGGCGCAACCATCGAAATGGCTGCATACAACAATATCACAACGACAACAATTGATGGTCAGGCAGAATATACTTCAGGTAAAGTCATCAGCCAGACCATTGCGTCAAGTGCAGAAACAGTGAACATCGTCATTGGCGATGGTGCATACTATAGCTATTTGAAGATTACCCTTCCTGTCGTTGCAAGCAAACCTGCTGGCAAGACTTTCAACAACGAGGCTGCCAATGTCGTATTTGCGATGAACGACATTAACAACGCAAGTGCCAACACAACCTCTCCTACTGATGCTTTCAGCACCATTGCATTTGATTACGGAGCAAACTTATCTTTGAAAGGAATTCTCGAAATTACCAAGGCAGATGGTACCGCATCAGGTATCAAAGGTCTCAAAATAAATAATGACTCAGGAACTAAGCAAACTGAACTCAACTGGTTTGTTCGTCCTGCTGCAGGACTTACTTTCACCCCAACCAAGGTGAGCGGTTATGTAAACCGCTGTGGTACGAATGTAGAAAAGGGAATCGTTATCAGCGCCCATAAGGCAAACGGAGAAGTAGTAGCACTGGGCACCTATACCGCATGGCGTCAAGGCAAGGCTACATCAGATCAAACTTATGATAACACCGCTATCCATCAGTTTGAAATCACACTGACACCAGAGCAGCAGGCAGCCTTGGCTGGTACCGAAGGCTTCTATCTGACTTCAACAATAGGTGTAAATCCTAACAAGCAGGCTGTTTTCGGTCCTGTTACGATCGAAGGCACCGTCAACGGAACACTCGTTGCAGTAAACAAATACAAACTCTCTGCCGTTACCAATCCTGAAGGCATCGCAGACGTTACCGTCTATCCTAAGTCTGACGAATATCAGGAGAACGACGAGGTAACACTGACTGCAGCCGACAAGTTCGGTTATAATTTTGTCAACTGGACCGACAAGAATGGCACAGTGCTTTCTACTGAGAGCAAATTTAAATACACCGTGACAGAAAACCAGACTCTCACTGCCAACTATAAGAAGGTAAAGACCTATGCACTCGACGTAAACGTAGAAGGTGGAGCCAAGGACTATATGGTGACTCTCTCTCCTGCCCCAGAGATGGTAGATGGCAAGAAGATGTATGAAGAAGGTACAGAGGTAACGCTTACCGCAACAGGAAACGACATCATCGACTTCAACAACTGGAGCAATGGTGAGACAACAGCAGAAATCAAGACAACCATGAATGCAGACCAGGCTTTCACTGCCACATTCTCTGCCAAGGACTACATCGTGGCATGGGACTTCTATCAGGAAGGCAAGGAAGGTCGCACTGCCGACTTTGCTGCAGCAGACAATGACGCAGTACAGCTCGTACTCCGTGATGCAGAAGGCAACTCATACGGCTGGCTCGACAAGAGCAATACGGCTGGTGGTTACGAAGGCAAGAACGCAGCTGTCAACTGGACCAAGACTACAACAAAGGCTCTGGGTGAAACATACTGGCAGACCAAGTTCAACGCCACAGCATTCACCGATATCAAGGTAAAGAGCAGCATGCTCTACAACTATAATGCTTACGAGACCTACAACGTAGAGTACTCTCTTGATGGCGAGAAATGGACCAAGGTTGGCGCCATCACGATGCCAGGAGCCAAGGCATGGACTGCAGGCGAGTTCCCCCTCCCTGCCGATGCCAACAACCAGGCTGCAGTATACGTTCGCTGGATTGCCGACAAGACTTCATCTGTCAAGGGAACAACAGGAACCAACGACGGTATCGCTCTCGCTCAGATCTATATCACAGGTACAACCAAGCTCTTCAATGACGGCACAGCTCCTGTACTCCAGAGCCAGGTACCTGCAGCAGGTGCAACCAATGCTTCAGCCAATGGTAAGATTGTATTGACATTCGATGAGAAGGTAAAACTGACAGAAAGCGCCAAGGCAACCCTCAATGGTCAGGAGTTGACCGGTACCGTATCTGGCAAGACCATCACCTTTGCTTACAAGGGCTTGAGCTATGCCACAGAATATACCTTCGCTCTCGCAGCTGGTTCTGTAGCCGACTTGACCGACAATGCCATCCAGAGCGATATCACCTTCAGCTTCACCACCAAGGAGAAGCCTGCAGTGACCAAGGCTCTGTATGATTTCATCGTACCAACAGACGGAACATTCACTGAAGCTCTCGCAGCAGCAGCCAAGCGTGCTGATACCAGCAAGCGTTTCCGCATCTTCATCAAGCAGGGCGACTATAAGATTCCTGCCAACCCGAACAGCATGGTGACTGGTATTGATGGCAAGCAGTATCCAAGTGCTACCACCTATATGAATACTCCTAATGTATCTATCATCGGTGAAAGCAATGAGAACACTTCTATCACCAATACAGTACCGTCAGTAGAAAGCAGCAATGGCTACAATATCGCCAACGTATTGGAAGGTATCGGACGTGGTGATGTATTGAGTTTGGAAAGCGGTGCAACTAACACCTACTTCCAGGACATCAAGATGTACAGCAGCATGGGCGACGGCAAGGGTCGTGACATCGTACTCAACGATAAGAGTAACAAGACTATCTGTAAGAACGTCAACCTCTGGGCATATCAGGACACCTACGTATCCAACAATCAGAAGGGTCGCTTCTACTTCGAGGGCGGTATCCTGCGTGGCAACACCGACTACCTCTGCGGTAAGGGTGACGTATATTATAATAATGTAGATCTCTTAATGTGTGGCACCGGCTATCTCGCCGTACCTTCGCAGCCTACCAAGTATGGTTACATCTTCAAGGATTGTACTATCAAGGACGGATCAACCGCAGGTATCAACGGCAAGTACAAGCTCGGTCGTCCTTGGGGCAAGGGCACTCCTATCGCTCTCTTCATCGACACCAAGATGGAAGTGATTCCTACAGCAGCAGGTTGGGACGAGATGAGCGGTGGTTATCCTAAGCGATTTGCTGAATACAACTCTACCACAGCTACAGGCACTGCAGTAGACCTGAGCGGAAGAAAGCAGGTTTATGATGCCTACGATGCAAAGGATGGAGACAACTATACCAACCGTCGCAACGAGACAGCAGAAAGTCCTGTCCTTACAGCAGAGGAAGCTGCATTCTATACCCTCGAAACCGTTATGGGCGGTGATGATGACTGGGATCCAACAGCTGCCACCGAACAGGCTTCTGCTCCAACTAATGTGAAGATTGCAGGTAAAAACCTGACATGGGACAACAGCAACTATGCTCTTCTCTGGGCTGTATGCAAGGACGGCAAGGTGGTTGCCTTCACCGTTGAGCCTACCTACAACGTTGACGATGCTTCTGCTACATGGAGTGTCCGTGCAGCCAACGAGATGGGTGGTCTGGGCGAAGCTACAGTAGCAAGCACCAGCACCGGCATTGAGAACATCGCAACTTCTTCCGATGTTTTGAGCACCAAGATCTACTCTGCCGACGGTGTTCAGGTAAGCAAGTTGCAGCGTGGCATCAACATCGTCGTAAAGACCATGACTGACGGCAGCAAGAAGACCAACAAAGTGGTACTGAAGTAATCAAGACCTCTTTTTTACACCTTTTACATAAGGTGACAAAAGAATAATATCAACAAAGAGAGAGGGTGTGTCATGAACTTATGACACACCCTCTTATCTTTTTTACAGAAAACCATACCGATTTTACGTAAATAACGGAAACGTTTACGTAGATTTTAACACACCATATTTATTAAAAAAGCAAAAAATATATTATCTTTGCAGCGAAGAAATATATTTTTTACTAATCTAACCAAATAAATGTATGTCTGGTAATTTAAAACAAATTAGAATTGCGTTGGTTAGCATCATGCTGTTTTTTGCAGCAAGCCTATCTGCGCAAACCGTAAAGGGTACAGTTATCGACAATACGGGTGAGCCAGTAATCGGCGCCTCTGTCTTCGAGCAGGGTGTGCAGGGCAATGGCGTTGCTACCGATATTGATGGTAATTTCACCTTAACATTGAAAGGCAACAGTAAGAAACTGAAGATCTCATACATCGGTATGAAGACTCAGATCGTAAATGTTGCAGGTAAATCAACCGTTTCCGTTAAGCTCGAGGACGAGTCCAACAGCCTTAACGACGTTGTCGTTATCGGTTATGGTACAGTAAAGAAGAAGGACTTGACAGGTTCTGTGTCTTCCATTTCTTCTAAGGAAATCGCCAATGTTCCTGTTTCAAACGTCAGCGAGGCAATGACTGGTAAGTTGGCTGGTGTGAACATCACCACAACCGAAGGTTCACCTGACGCAGAGGTTAAGATTCGTGTACGTGGTGGTGGTTCTTTGTCACAGGACAACTCTCCTCTTTACATTGTCGATGGCTTCCCTGTAAGCTCTATCAGCGATATCGCTCCCAGCGAAATTGCAACCATCGACGTTTTGAAGGATGCCTCTTCTACTGCTATTTATGGTGCCCGTGGTGCTAATGGTGTTATCATCATCACTACCAAGAGTGGTTCTGAGGGTAAGACTCAGGTAAACTTCAACGCATCTTACGGCTGGAAGAAGAACGCTAAGGAAATCGAAGTTCTCAATCCTTATGAATTCGTACTCTACCAGTACGAAACTGCAAGCGCCAGCAACAACCCATCAAACCTGGGTGGTAGCAACTATGGTAACTATGCAGACTATGACATCTGGAAATCAAGAGCAGGTCACAACTTCCAGGATGAGGTATTCGGTCGTACAGGTACACAGGCTATCTACAATGCCAACGTAAGTGGTGGTAGCAAGGACTTCAAGTACAATGTAAGCTATGCTCACAATCAGGAGAACAGCATCATGGAGAAGTCTGGCTACAACAAGGACAATATCGGTGCCAAGTTGCAGGCTAAGCTCAACAAGTGGCTGACCTTTGACTTCAATGCTCGTATGGCATATCAGAAGATTAAGGGTCTTAGCGGTGGTGCTGACACCAACGATAGCAATGCTGCTAACTCAACCGTAGCACAGACCATCACCTTCGCTCCTATCCAGGAGTTGGTATCTGCTGATGAAGACGAGGAAAACTCATCTTCTTCTCGCCGCTCACCAATGGAGCGTCTGGATGGTACTTACAAATTACAGACACGTTTCCAGCAGAACTACAATGCTGCTCTGACATGGAAACCATTCAAGCACTGGACTGCCAAGACCGAGTTTGGCTATGGCTGGAAATACTATGACACCGACCAGGCATGGACAGCTTTGGCTGTTAACAACTCTAAGTTTGGTCACAATGGTCGTCCTCAGGCTCAGTTCGTACGCGACACATACAAGTCATGGCGCAACGCCAACACTTTGACTTATGACAACAATAAGCTCTTCGGTGGCCGTGATCACCTGAACGTATTGATTGGTCATGAGTGGAGCTCTGATATGCAGACTACACGTACCAGCACATCAGTAGACTTCCCTGTAGATTTCTCTATCGATCAGATTCTTTCTTTCACCAATACAGCAGAAAGCACTCTTGGCAACGAGGTTGACATCAAGGCTAAGGACAATTTGCTTTCTTTCTTCGGTCGTATCAACTACACCTTGGCAGACAAGTACTTGATGACCTTCACTCTGCGTGAGGATGGTTCTTCTAAGTTTGGTAAGGGCAATCGTTGGGGCTTGTTCCCATCATTGGCTTTGGCTTGGCGTATGTCTGACGAGAAATTCATGAAGGGTGCCGACAAGTGGCTCTCTAACTTGAAGCTTCGTCTTTCTTTGGGTACAGCCGGTAACAACCGCATTCCTTCAGGTATGCTTTCTCCTACTTATGGCGTGGCTGATGCTGCTGGCAAGCACCCAGGCTTCAACGAGGTGAACACTGGTATGCTTGAGACCTATAAGGCTAACGGCAAGACCGTTCTCTACAATCCTAACTTGAAGTGGGAAACCACTACAACTCGTAACTTCGGTATCGACTATGGTTTCCTCCGTGGCCGCATCTATGGTACTTTGGACTTCTATTGGAATACAACCAAGAACTTGTTGATGCTTCAGACTTTGCCTTCAGCAACAGGTTATGAGCGTCAGTACCAGAACGTAGGTACTACCTCTAACAAGGGTATTGAGTGGGCACTGAATGCTGCTATCGTAGACAGCAAGAAGTTTAACCTCAACTTCAACTTCAACATCTCTTACAACAAGAACAAGATTGACAAGTTGGAAGGTGGCGAGCACTTTGAGACATCAAGCTGGGGTGGTACCAAGGTAACCAAGGGTAATGGTGACTTCCTGCTCGAGGAAGGTGGCCGCTTAGGTGAACTTTGGGGCTACAAGCAGCAAGGTTTCTATACCGTATTCGACCCTGCAACAGGCACAGGCGACCTTATCTATGATGGTGCCAAATGGCGCTTGGCTACAGAGGCTGACGGTCATGTAGGTGGTGACGTAAAGAACAACTCTTATAAAAAATTCGGTGGCACACTGTATCCTGGTGGTGCCAAGGTAGAATGTGACGAGGAAGGAGAAGCCCTTTTCCAGCGCTTGGGCAATACAGTTCCTGAGGTAACTGGTGGTTTCGGATTCGATGGTATGTGGAAGACCAACTTCGGTAACTTCGACTTCAACATCTTCTGTAACTATTCTTTGGGCAACAAGATCTACAATGCTACAGCACAGGGTGCTTCTTTCTATAGCGGTACTTCTGCAGGTTGGAACATCATCAATGATTACAACTCAAACAACCGTTTCACATGGGTTGACCCGGCAAATGGTCTGAACCTCGGTCGTCCTTCAAGCTCTACAGTAACTGCTTATGGCGGTGTAGAAGGCTTGATGAGCCGTCTCAACGAGATCAACGCCAATGCTAACGTATGGAATCCAGCAGCCAACAGCAATATGGTGATCTTGGATACCTACTTGGAGGATGCTTCATTCTTACGTATCAACAACATTACCGTAGGTTACACATTGCCTAAGAACTGGGTAAAGAAAGCATGGCTTGAGAGCGTACGTGTTTACTTCACTGCTTACAACGTATATTGCTTCACCAACTACAGTGGTTACGACCCAGAGGTGGACACATCTTCTAAGGGCAATCCTATGACACCAGGTATCGACTACGCTGCTTATCCTAAGAGCCGTTCTTTCGTAGCTGGTATTAACGTGACATTCTAACTTAGACAAAGGAGAAAACAAAATATGAAAAAGATATTAGGAATAGCAGCACTCTCAATGGGTGTCATGCTGACAAGTTGCTCCGACTTCCTTGATCAGAAAGCTGACTCAGCTCTGGACCAGGAGAACGTGTTCAACTCAAGCTATTTCACAGGTCTTGAAATCAACAAGATTTATGGTGATTTCGGACAGGATAATATGTATGCGAACCGTATGACCATCTCTTACGGTGCCAATACTGATACCGAGTTAATCGATGGTTTGGGATCAACCTCAACATCTTCTAACGAACGTGGTTACATGAACTACAATGGTACAGCAGGCGGATGGGCTAACTTGGGTACAACATGGACCAACATCTATGGCTGTATCGAATATTGCAACAAAGCCATCGAAGGTATCCGCAACAGCACTATCGCTGAAGAAACAGCCATGAAACGCTACTTAGGCGAAGTACTGACTCTTCGCGCTATGCTCTACCTCGACTTGGTTCGCCTTTGGGGTGATGTGCCTTACAAGACATCTGCTACCAAGCCTGACTTGAGCGATGCCTACGAGGGAAAGACCGACCGCGATATAATTCTCGATGATCTGCTCGAAGACTTGGAAGAGGCTTCTAACTTGCTCCCATGGGCAGGTACTGGCAACTATACTACAGAGCATGCTACTAAGGGTTATGCTGATGCTCTTTATGCACAGGTAGCTCTGACACGTGCAGGCTATGCTATCCGTGAAAGTGCTAAGGAAGGTTACGAGACTCTCCCAGAGTTCTCTGATCCTACTTATCCTACACAGCGTCCTGACGAGGCTACCCGTAAGGTATACTACGAGAAGGCTTTGGCTAAGTTGAGTGAGATTATCAAGAGTGGCAAGCACAGCATGAACCCAAGTTTCAAGAACGAGTGGCAGCTTCTCAATGCGCGTAAACTCGATCAGACTTACCAAGAGAATATCTTCGAGCTTCCTATGTTGCTGAATGTTACAGGTGAACTTGGTTATACAGTAGGTAAGCGTATCAAAGGTTCTACATCAGAATTTGGTAAGAAAGGAAACTCTTCTGGTAAGTTGAACACCACTGCTACCCTCCTCTACTCTTACGAGAAGGATGACACACGCCGCAACATAACATGCTGCCCTGTACAGTGGGGTGAGAGAAATGGTCAGACCATCGAAGGTATCGGAGATGTAAACCCAGACAAGCAGAGCATGAAGCCATTTGGTATCACTATTGGTAAGTGGCGTCCTGAGTGGATGGGCGAAGAGTGGAAGGCTGCAGCTAAGGCATCTACAGAAAAGGTAACCACTGGTGTTAACGTTGTAAAGATGCGCTACTCACAGGTTCTGTTGATGTATGCTGAGGTAATGAACGAGTTGGCTGGTGCCAATGGCAACTACCAGGGCGATGCTGGCATGACAGCACTTCAGGCTTTGGCAATGGTTCATAACCGTGGTGTGAAGGAAAACAACAACGACACTTCTATCGAAGGTGACTTCCTGCAGGCTGCTGCCAACCACAACAAGGAGCAGTTCTTGAACGATATCGCTCAGGAGAATGCTTGGGAGTTGACAGGCGAATGTGCACGTAAGTGGGATCTCGTACGTTGGGGTATGCTGGCAAGCAAAATAGCAGAAGCTAAGGCTGAGTATGCTCAGAAATGTTTGGAGTGGCCTACCACTATCTACTTCAACTATACCGATGCCACCAAGACTCGCATCGACGAGAGTTCTATCGCTTGGTATGGCTTAGAGAATGGCAAGACCGAGACTGACTATGATAACAAAGCTACAGGTTGTGGTTTTGAAGACGAAGAGGCAAGAGACAAATCCGACTCTGAGTATACTAAAAACCTGAAGACCATCAGTGCAGGTCTTGTAGGTACAAGTATCGACGGAACTGTTGCTACACCAGATCATGGTGTGAAGAACCGTTACATCTTGCCTATCTACACCAAGACTATTGCCGACTCAAGAAACGCTTTGGCAAACTCTTATGGTTTCTAATCATTAACAAAAGACAACAATGAAAACAATAAAATATTCAGTTTGGGCCATCATGTTGCTCGCTGCAACATTGGTCTCTTGTACTGACAAGATGGACTGGGACATCGACCCTACCTTAGACCGTTGCTTTAGCGCAACATCTCTGTCAGTAGATCCTACAGACACTGAGGCTGAAGTTACTTTCGATGCCGGCATGATGAAGGCAAATGGTGCAGAGAAATTTGAGATTCAAGTGACTACTGCTACTTTGGAAGACGATGAGGCATGGGACAATTCTAACGAGGTGCTTACCTTCGAGACTGATAACAGTCCTTATACCATCACTGGTCTTATTGGCGATACAGAGTACTCACTCCGTATACGTGCGCTCTCTTCTCAGAAGACTGCCAGCCATTGGGTACACTATGCTTCAAGCACAAAGACTACCTTCAAGACCAAGGCTGAGCAGATCATGAATGCTGTAACAAACGCTGATCGTGGTGAAGACTTTATCACAGTGTCTTGGGATGCAAGCAAGGCTGTTACCAAGTTGACAGTATCAGACGGTACAGAAGAGGAAGGTCAGGAGCCACGCACCATCGAGTTGGATGACGAGGCTAAGGCTGCAGGTCGCTATACCATTACAGGTTTGACACCTTCAACCAATTACACCATCACCATCTATTACAATGACACAAAGCGTGGTTCTGTTACAGCAAGCACTGCTGCAGCTATGCCTGCTGGTGACGAGAAGGTAGAGCTGGATCCATCTATCACAACCATCAACAACGACGTGATTGCAAACATCGTAACTGCTGCTCAGGAGAAGACTGGTAAGACCAATGTTGCTATTACCATCGGTTTGCAGCCTGGCAAGGAATATACTATGGTTTCTACATCTGAGGATGGTACTGATGCCAACGTGAAGATTCCTGAGGGTGCATCAGTTACATTCTTCGGTTTAGCTGGCGACGGAAAACCTGTTTTGAACTGGAAGAAGTGCTTAGACATCGCAGGCTCTCACGCTTACATCCGTTTCCAGAACGTAAGTATGAAGGATACTGGTTGCCAGTACCTCATCAACCAGGATAAAGATGCTGCAGTAGGTGAATTGTCATTCACAGATTGTACATTCTCTGGCTTCGAAAGTTCTGTATTCCGTACAAAGGGTGGTGTAGTTAGCGTTGATAAGATTTTGGTTGACAACTGTGTGATGACCAACATGTCTACTGGTGGCGGTTATCCTGTATTCTATATCGGTTCAACCACTACCACTATTGGTCAGTTGGAGTTGAAGAATTCTACATTTGATACTACAAGCCACAACTTCATCCAGTTGAAGGCTGCTATCGCTGGCGGCGTGACTATCAGCGACTGTACCTTCTACAACAACGTTGCCGGTAGTAAGTATTTTATGGATTCCAACAAGTTGAGCACCAACCTGACTATCATCAGAACTGTTCTTGGTATGTCCATGGATGCAGCAGCAAGAGGTGTCCGCACTACAGGTTCTATTGTTATCAACGAATCAATGCGTGCAAAGGATTGTGTTTACGGTTCTAACGACATCAAGGAGTTTGCTGCAGGCAGTTTGACATCAAATGAGATCTTCACTGATCCTGCCAACCACAACTTCACAATGAAGATAGACAACCGAATCGGTGACCCACGCTGGTACAAAGCAGAATAAGTAAATAGCAAGCATCCACAAGATGCTTCGCTATAACAAACTATAAAGGAAGTGCAATGCTCACATCGGGCATTGCACTTTTTTATTATTTCACTTGGAAGTTACAAAAGAAAAATGTATCTTTGCAAAAAATAAACTTATAATATTGAAAAAATATGGCAACAATTTATCTCGATAATACAACTTATAATGAAGCTGCATTATATGCTAAAATTCATAATATAAGTATTTCAGAAGCTATCAAGGCTGGCATGAAAGCCCTTATGAATAATATTAAAACTAATTCACAAGACGCTACTTCAGAAAAATATTATATCTCTCCAAAAGTGAAAGCATTAGAGAGCGGTTTTATATGCCCTAAAGACTTGTCCTTTGATTACAAAAAAGAATTATCAGATTCAGCTATAAAGAAATATCTATGAAACTATTTTTAGATACAAACGTACTTATAGATTTCATTTTGGAGAGGCAGCCATTTTATCAAGCTGCAGCTATGATTATTTCTTATGCAGAAGAAAATAAAGTCCAAATCTGTGTTAGTTCTTTATCCCTCGTTACTACAAATTTTATATGTATAGAACGATGCAAGATGCCTATTGAAATCTTCAGAAATAAAATTAATTTCCTTAGAGATTTTATAGAAATCTGTTCAGTTGATAACACGGACATATACAACTCCTACGACTCTTTGTGGAAAGATTTTGAGGACGGAGTACAATATTACTCTGCAAAAAGGACTAATGCCGATTATATAGTTACAAGAAACAAAAAGGATTTTGAAGAAAATGATATAAAAGCAATAACATTGGATGAAACCTTCAATCTTCTTAAATGAATTAATAGATTTGAAGCATATGGAGACTTTAGAGAAAATGCCTTTCGAGGCTCAGCACAAAATATTCAAGAGACTGGCAGAAATAGCAGACTCAAAGACCCTGACAAAAGAAGAGCAGGAGAAATACGACAACAGCATGATGGTCATGTGGGACAATTATGCAGTATATAAGCATGCAGAGGAAAAAGGAATAATAAAAGGAGAAGCAAAAGGAAGAGCTGAAGGAAGAGCTGAAGGAAGAGCTGAAGGAAAAAAAGAAAAAGCCAAAGAAATCGCCCTCAAACTTCTTGCTTTAAATACACCAATTGACATCATTTTCCAATCCACAGGTTTATCTATAGAGGAAATCAAGAAATTAAAATCATAAGCGCATAGGAAGTGCAATGCTCACATCGGGCATTGCACTTTTTTATTTCATTACCACTCCCCTACTTCCAAAGAACAAAACTGAATTCGTAGATTCATCGAAGAGGAAGTGAACTCAAGTTTCGCAAATGGTTTGTGTACGGGCTGAAGGCTCAAAAGCTCTTAGCCCCCTTCAGGGCGTGTGGGGCAAAACTTGCGAAAGTTCAATTCCATATACGTAATCGTTTTCGTATAATTTTCTGAGGTTTACACCTTATTATATATAGAATAATTGTAATTTTGCAATATAATAAATATAAGCCTAATTTATGAACAAGACTTTTTTCAAAAACATGGTGCTTGCAGCACTTATGACATTACCCGTACTCGCAAAGGCACAGACTTTTGCGGGACTCACCGCTGAGTAAAATGCTCAGAACACTCCTGAGGGATGGACAGCAGTAGCATTACCACAATTGCCAGACATCACATCAGCAAATACGTTTAACATCAAAGACTATGGTGCCTCTACATCGGCAGCAGACAACACCAAAGCTATCCAGAAAGCCCTTGATGCTGTTCCTACTACTGGCGGTATGGTGGTAATCCCTGCTGGTACTTGGATGTTTGGTAGCAAAGACCAGATGACAAGTACAACCGAAGTTCTCAGCATCAAGTCAAAAACCGTACTCCACCTCTGCGCAGGTGCCACCCTGAAGCTCGTGGAATATGGAAAGGCTCCTAACAACAAGACTCTCTTTATTGGTTGTAAGAATAAGAATCAAAGCGACATTGTAATCGAGGGTGAAGGCGAAACATCTATCATCGACGGACAGGGTGCACGCTGGTGGGAGGCTCGCGACAACAAGGAGACTTTCAACCCAGGAGCTATGATCCGCTTCGAGAAAGGCAGCAGATTCCTGATTCGCAATCTCAAGGTTCAGAATACTCCAGGTGTCAACATTACCTTGAGTAACAGTAATGGTGCGAGTAATGGTACCGTTCATGATGTGACTATCTACAATCCATCCTCTGAAACCAAGACAGAACAGCCTTCTCATAACACAGACGGTATCTCTATCTGGGGACACCACATGAACATCTACAACTGCAACATCAGTACAGGTGATGACAACGTGGTTTGCGACAATGATGCACAATACATCCATGTCTGGAACTGCAAATTTGGAACAGGCCATGGTGCTTCTATCGGTAGCTATACAAAGAACATCAAGCACGTATGGTTTGATAAGATTACCATGAATGGTACCACTGCTGGTATCCGTATGAAGACTGGTATCAATAGCGATGGTACACTCCGGGGCGGTGGTGAGGAAGACTGGAAGTTTACTAACTTCACCATGACCAAGGTAAAGAACCCTCTCTCTATCGACTGCTTCTACGACAAGAACTACAATAGCGATCCTGCGGTAGATAAGGCCAATGCAAGAGCTGTAGATAGCACTACCCCAACCTATAATGGTATTTATCTGCAGAATGTAAAGACTAAAGATGTTTGCGAAGGAAACGCAATCTTCTTTGTTGGTCGCCCAGAGAGCCACATCAAGAACGTGACACTCGACAACGTACAGATTTCTGCCAAGAAGGGTATAGATATCCGTTTTGTGGATAATCTCGTATTCAAGAATGGATCAAAGATTACAGTTAGCAGTGGTGCTATGTGGCTTCAGAAATATGATTCATCATGGACAGATGAATGCAATGCAACCTCAACAGGTTCTACGGTTACAGATACAAAAGGTCCTTTCACTTTGAACTCAAAGACCCTAACTGATAAAACAGCGGGTTCTTTCAGCAATGGTTTCGCCATCAGCAATGAAAAAGGAAAGACATATGATATTGGTTCTGGCACAAACTACATCAAGTACAGTGCAAACCAATATACTATCATCATTCCCAACGGTATCAAAATCGCCAAGATGGATATAGAAGGAAAGAACAATTACACTGAAGCAGATGCCTATATCGGTGAGATTAACGGCAAGAGCTACGATGCTACTACTTATATCTTCCCTAAGGACAAGAGCGTAAAGAAATATACTGTAGAGTTTAATTCTCCTGTAGAGCACACGTTGACCTTCACACCGAAAGTAAAACAATGCATCTTAGCATTTACTCTTTACACTGACGCCACAAGCTCTATAGCTGGTATCACGGTGGATAATAAGCTTATGGCAGACACCAACATCTATGACCTCAGCGGCCGTGTTGTAGCACAAAAAGGTTCCGAAGGTCTGAAGAAAGGTATCTATATCTTCAACAACAAGAAATTCGTTGTAAAGTAACCTACTCTCAGTACACTACAGGCTCATCACCTGTCAACATAGAACAAACAAAAAAGGCAATCTGTCAAACAGCAGATTGCCTTTTTTATATTTATAGGATTATACTCTTATTTCTTTTCTGTAGTTTCTTCCTTAGTGGCAGCTTTCTTTGCAGGAGCCTTCTTGGCTGCAGCAGGAGCCTTAGTAGCAGTCTTCTTAACAGGAGCCTTGGCAGCAGTAGCGGTCTTCTTGGCAACAGGCTTCTTCTCTGAACGAAGTTTCTCTGCCTCTTTCTCTATCTTCTCGAGCTTAGCCTGCAGACGGACAATCTCCTTGTCCTTTACCTCGATTTCCTCATCCTGATTCTTAATGGTGGTGAGAAGACCCTCCAGCTGATCGTTATCCACATCAGAAGGATACAAGTCGTTGACACGATTGAGGAAGTCGCCAAGAATATTCATATAGTTGGTGAAAGCATCAAAAGGATCGCTGTAGATACCACGGTCAAGACCGACATTGCTTGGTTTGGTGGTCATAAAGCGGAAGTTGTTGCTTGCCTGCAGGTAATCCCAATCCTGATTGATACGAGGATCGTTGGCAATGCGTACACGGTCGGCAACACTATAAAGTTTGTTGAAAGCCTCACGCTGCATAGAGTTACCCAACCATGTGCTGACATCGCGCTCCTCGTCTACCCAACTCAAGGTATCAGGAACATTCAACTCGCCTACCGATTTCATCTTCTTGCAAATCTCGATAGGAGTAGAGAAGGTGATGCCCTTCTCCTTGGCGCAAGCTGGCAGAGCCTTCAGGAACTCCAGAATGTTGCTTGACAAGGGCTGGGCAATACCGAGAGCAGACAGTTCCATGAAGATATTGATTACCTGCTCCTCTTGAGGCAGGGCAGCAATCTGATTGATATAGTTGTCGGCGAAGAGAGGATAGCCGTCCCAGCTGCTGTTGTTGAAACGCAGAGAGACATCATCGCTCAGGCGCACATCACGCAGCAAGAGCTTGAGCTTTGGAGCCAGGGCGCAGTTGTAAACATAGTGAGGAGACTTCCATCCCAACACATGCTTGGCACCCTCGGTAAGCATGCCGGCAAAACCCATCTGTGAAGCCTGCAAACCGATGTCGTCGCTATAGATGAGCGAAGAGTTGCGCAGCACCTGTGGCTTCTTGCCAAAGTACTCCTCCATCTTGGCAGCCTGACGCTGTACTTCGGCTTTAAAGCTCTCCTCATTGACGAGAGAGGCCAAACCATGAGAATAAGGTTCGGCGAGGAACTCTACGCAACCTGTCTTGTTGAGGTCCTGCAACTTCTCCAACACCTGTGGTGCATGAAGTTCCAACTGCTCCATACCCACACCAGAGATAGAGAAAGCTACCTTGAAATACTGTCCGTTGGCCTTGATCATATCCTCAAGAGTTGTGAGGGCAGGCATATAAGAACGCTCAGCAATATCACTGATACTACGCTCGTTCTCATAGTCATCGTAGTAATAATGGTCGGTACCGATATCGAAGAAACGATACCTCTTCAGATGGATGATCTGATGTATTTCGAAATATAAACAAATTGTCTTCATAAAAAATTAAAATTTGAACGTTTAACTTCACTCTTCACTTCACACCTACTTCCACCCCAGTGTCTTGAGGTAAAGGTCCTTGATGCGTGCTCCCACCTTCTCCCAGGTTATCTGGTCGACCTCATTTTTGCCTTCCACAGACAGATAGTCGAAGAGACTCTCATTGTGGCAAATGCTATAGATGGCATCAGCCAGGGCATGAATGTCCCAGTAGTCAACCTTGATACAGTTGGTCAGGATTTCACCACAACCACTCTGCTTGGAGATAATCGTAGGCGTGCCACACTGCATGGCCTCCAAAGGAGAGATACCAAAAGGCTCGCTCACCGAAGGCATGACATAGACATCAGAATCTTTCAGGCACTCATACACCTGCTTGCCACGCATGAATCCCGGGAAGTGGAAACGGTCGGCAATGCCACGCTCTGCAGCGAGATAAATCATCTGATTCATCATATCGCCGGAACCAGCCATACAGAAACGCACATTGCGAGTACGATGCAACACCATATTGGCAGCCTCGACAAAGTATTCCGGACCTTTCTGCATAGTGATACGTCCCAAGAAGGTTACCACCTTCTCCTTGCCCTTATGGTCGGGACGAGGAATGTCCTGCCACTCCTGCTTCAATGGATAAACGGCATTGTGCATGGCAAAACACTTGCGTGGGTCCTGATGATACTGATTGATAACTGTCTGACGGGTAAGCTCTGACACACACATGATGCAGTCGGCATTGTCCATACCATCCTTCTCGATGGAATAAACGGTAGGATTCACCTTGCCACGGCTTCGGTCGAAGTCGGTGGCATGCACGTGGATACACAGAGGCTTTCCACTCACCTTCTTGGCGTGGATACCTGCGGGGAAGGTAAGCCAGTCGTGAGCATGAATGATGTCGAACTCCTCAGAACGAGCCACCACTCCTGCAATGACAGAATAGTTGTTGATTTCGTCGTGAAGGTTGGAAGGATATCCACCAGCAAAGCCCATACAGCCGAGGTCATTGACATTCATATAATTGAAGTCGGCATAGATATGATCACGATAACGGAAATAGTCATTAGGGTCCATGATGTTGCCCACACGCTGCTTCACATAGTCATAGTTGACATCGCGCCAGGCTATAGGCACACAGTTCATGGCTACAATTTTAGCGGCACTGCGGTCTTCATCACCAAAAGGATGAGGCAGACAGAGAGTGATATCCACATCGCCCTGAGCATGCAATCCCTGTGAGATACCAAAATTGGCAGTAGCCAAGCCACCAAATACATGAGGAGGATACTCCCATCCAAACATTAATACTTTCATATTGCAGTCCTCCTTATTTAATATTGATATTTTTCAAGTAGTTCGAGCGCACGCAGAATCTCTGCCACATTCATGGCAAAGGAGATAGCACCTCGCCCAGTAAATGGAGGGTTGCCATCGAAGAGCTCGCTGATAGTGCCCAAACAATGGCATGACATCTCATCGTCATAGCCCACCATCTGGCGCTCAATGAAGCTCAGACGTGTACGCTTATACATCTTCAGAGTTGCCTCCATATAGAAGCCACCCAGCCATGGCCATGCTGTACCCTGATGATAAGCATAGTCGCGTTGGCTCTGCGGACCTACATAGACAGGGTTGTATCCGCCACTCTTTGGTGAGAGTGAACGCAGGCCCTTAGGTGTAAGAAGCTCTCGGGTACAGATGTCGAGCACACGCTTCTTCTGGTCCTGGGACAATGGAGAGTAGTCGAAGGCTACAGGGAATATCATATTGGGACGAACACTCCAGTCGATCATCTTGCCGTCAACATAGTCGTAGAGATAACCATACTCGTTGAGGAAAGTGTCGAGGAACGACTGCTTGGCAAGTTCGGCTGCCTCGAGGAACTGCTGCTGATCTTTCTCCTTACCTGCCAACTCGCACAGAGAGGCACAGAAGCAAAGGGCATTATACCACAAGGCATTAAACTCGACGATGTATCCCGTACGGGGAACAACAGGATGCCCATTGGCAGTGGAGTTCATCCATGTCACAGCCTTGTCCTTGCCGTCGGTGTAAAGAAGTCCGTTGGGCATCAGCTTCAGGTTGGGGTGATGATTGCACTTCACGTACATCACTACGTCCTTGATAAACTTGCCGTACTTCTTGAGGCAAGCTTCTTTTCCTTTCTCCTTGGCATACTGCTGCAAAGCCCATACTGCCCACAAAGGCACATCGGGCTGGTCGATCTCTGCAATATGTACGGTGACAGGCTTGCCCTCCATGAACTCGTAATAACCCTTCATAGCGGTCTTCATCACCAACTCGAAGTAATCGTCTTCCTCGATGGAGAGTGTCAGACCAGGCAAAGAGATGAACGTGTCGCGGGCACGGCACTTGAACCAAGGATAACCGGCAATGATGTATCGGTCGTCGTTGCTTTCGCGACGATGGAACTGATGGGCTGCATTGACCAGACAATGGAAGAAATTGTCGCGTGGCGCACGCTCATTCACTTCCTTGTCGAAGAGTGCCTTCAGACTGCGCGATTTGATTTCGGATGTGGAAGCGGCAAAGACGATGGTCTCACCCTTCTTGATGTTCATCTCGAAATAGCCGGGAACATAGAGGTCCTCATTGGAAGCATAGCCGCGCTCCTGCTCCTTGGGATACTCCACTCCACGATACCAGTCGGGCTGGAAGATGAAATTATTCTTCTTGGAGAACTGCATGAACAGGTCGGGATAACCGGCATACATACATGTCTTGATGCCATTGTCGACCTCAGCATAATCTCTTGAAGCAGTTGCATTCTCGTGAGTAAACTGTCTCACGCTGCGGAATGCAAGGAAAGGACGGAACCTCAGTGTAGTGGCAGAATGTCCATCCACCAAGGTGTAACGCAACAAAATACGATTTTCATAATGCTGGAACACCACTTCCTTCTTCAGAATGACGCCTCCCACACGATACAACGTGGTAGGAACCCTATCGCAATCGAATTCACGGATGTACTTGTGTCCCATCGGATTGTAGTTGTTGCCTTGATACTTATGCAGTCCAAGATTGAATTCAGCTCCATGCTGAATCACCGTAACATCGAGCGAGCTCAGGAGCACATGGTTGTCATCGTCCAGTTCTGGAACCGGCACAACCAATAGACCATGATACTTGCGGGTATTACAGTCCACAATCGTAGAGCACGAATAAGCACCAGAGCGGTTGGTACGCAACAACTCCTTGGGCAATGACTCTTGAAGGTTAGTCATCAGGGCCTTTTCGAATTTTAGATAACTCATAGATCTATATTAAGGTTTTAGTTTTTAATACATTACTTTAGATTGGTTCAAAGGTAACGATTTTTTGTTGTATAACAAAGTTTTTTCGGATAAAAATAGTTGAAATTTTGTTTTATCATGTTTTTTTAGCCAAATCAACTTACTTTTTGAGCAAAACAGCATGTTGACAACACCCAGACTGGCAGCCGTCAACCACTTTATACGAAAAAAGAGGAGCAAGTTGCCCGCTCCTCTTATCAGGCAGGAATCAGGAAATTGATGACCTCCTGCTCTACCGTTATCTTATAGCTACCCTTAGGGGTGTTCATCAGACGGCCATCCACACCGATGAGGGCATGCGAAGCCTCCTTCACCTCCACCTCACGGGTACGGTAAGGATGCACACTGCGATGGTTGAGGAACTTACCACGCACGAAGAGATAGAATCCCTCGAAGAGCTGTGTGATCTGCGGATGATACACCACCGACACATCAAGCAGTCCGTTATAGGGCACGGCGTTAGGTGTCTGCCCATATCCTGAGGCATTGCCTATGCACATGGTCATCACCCTGCGCTGTATCTCATCCTCATTGATCTTGACATGCATCTTGTAGTCGAGGCGCTGGAAAATCATGAGCACAAAAGAAGAGATGAACGAAAGTGTGCGGGAACCCAGGAAGTGATGGGTCTTGCGGCGCAGATTCATGATAGCGGCAATCAAGCCCACGTTGATGCAGTTCAGGAAGTAACGATGGCACTTCTCGTCGCGCTTGTTCGTATAACGGATACAACCCAAGTCGATTTTCCTGATACGGCGCTGTTTCAGCCATTTGATGGTCTGCTCATAATCGCTGTCGGAGAATCCCCAGAAATGGGCGAAGTCGTTCATCATTCCATGAGGGATTACGCCAAGGGCTATCCCTTCACGAGTAGCCTTGTCTACCTGCATCAGACAGTTGACGGCATCATTGAGTGCAGAGTCGCCTCCTACAATGACTATTGTCTTATAGCCATTGTTGATAAACATCTTCACCAACCGTTCCACACTTTTCTGGTTCTCACTCTGCACAAAGTCGTAGTCGATATGCTGCTGGCGCAACACCTTCTCTATCTTGAGCCAGCGTTTTCCTTCACGCCACCCATTACGGGGGCAATAGAGCAATCCCCACTTGTTTTCATTAACCGCCATGATCTATATTTTGTTTTTTATATTTCAAGATTTACCTGTCCACATCGCCTGTCAGCTCGAATATCTGTTCCACCTTATCTGCCATGGGCTGCAAAGCGTCCACCCAATGTATGGTAAAGCCTCTGCGCTCCATGCCGCGGAACCATGTCATCTGTCGCTTGGCAAACTGATGTATGGCTATCTCCAAGCCTCGGAACATCTCGTCGTAGGATGTCTTACCTGTCGCATATTCTGTGACAAACTTGTATTCCAAGCCGTAATATATCAAGTCTTCTGCAGGAATGCCCCTGTCGAGAAGCGATCTGATTTCATCGACCATACCTTCATCAAGGCGCTGCCTCAGTCGGCGTGTAATCTTCTCACGACGAGCCTCACGGTCGATGCTCACACCGATAATCAAGGAGTCAACCGATGGCAGCTCCCTCTCGGGCATGGGATGCTCGGCATTATAAGTCTCAATCTCTATGGCACGAATGGCACGCTGGGCTGTGTCGACATCGGTGCGGTTGTGCATATGCGAGCCGTTCCTTGCCTTGAGCTGTTGCAGCATCTCTGTAAGCTCAGCCAGGCTCTTGTCGGCAAGACGCTCACGAAGCACAGGGTTTTGAGGCACAGGCGAGAGATGATAGCCCTTGAGCACGGACTCAATATAAAGTCCCGTTCCGCCACAAAGGATGGGCAACCTTCCCCTTCTAAGAACATCCTGATAGGCATCATAGAAGTCTTGCTGATACTGAAAAAGGTTGTACTTGGTTCCTGGCTCGCAGATATCTATGAGATGATAGGGAATCTGCTTGTCCCCTACAGTATAGTCGGCCAGATCCTTGCCCGTTCCTATATCCATTCCGCGATACACCTGTCGGCTGTCGGCACTGATAATCTCGGCTTCCATCCCGTCCATACGCGAAGGAAAGGCAGCAGCCAAGGCTGCAGCAAGACTTGTCTTTCCGCTTGCCGTAGGACCCAATATCGTTATCATCGTCTGTTTCATGGTGGCAAAGATACAAAAATTTCTGATATAGCTAAACAAAGAAAGCGAAAAAAAAGAAGTTTAGCATCACTTAAAGACCCGAAATAAGGTTTCATACGGGTGTTAAACGCAAAAAAGCCTGGCATTTTGCAATGCCAGGCCTATAATATTGTTGAATATCGCTACTGCGGTATTACTTCAACTCAGCGAGGTACTTGATAGTACGAACCATCTGAGAAGTATAAGA
>OMCE01000392.1_pt1 | contig 22522 bp, 17 predicted proteins | sample 1644981 | NCBI WGS metagenome assembly OMCE01 (sample SAMEA103958151, study PRJEB25191) | human gut metagenome | reverse complement strand
ACATCCTTGGTATAGAAGTTCTGTCGCAGGTTGATGTCGAAAATCTTAAGGCAGTCTTTCGGTGTATTGTCGAGGAACTTGTAGATGGTCTCGCGGCTCACCACATTGCGCTGTGCCAGCGAGCCCCAGCATACGGCAAGCGCGTTTTCAGCCACAGCCTTCACCTCGTCGGTGAAAGGAATGTTGTCCCAAGCCACATTCTCCTTGATGTCGTATGTCGGAATACCTTCATCGTCAAGCTCCACCTGTACGGTACCTGTTGGATAAGGCACGCGTGGCATTACATAGTTGAGTCCTTTTCCTTCCAACTGCTCTATAGTCTCTTCTGCAAGTTTGTCCTCGCCGAGGGCACTCACAGCAATGGAGTTGAGGCCAAATTGTCCGGCATGATAAGCGAAGTTTGCCGGTGCGCCACCAAGTTTCTTTCCATCAGGCAAGACGTCCCAAAGTGCCTCGCCAAGTCCTACTACATATTTATCTTTCATAGTCGTATATCTGAGTTTATTTATATCGTGTATCTGAATTCCCTATTATTATAACGGTTTCTCGTACAAGTTATTGTTTCACCTTATTTATATATGTGAACAGATAAACCACTCCGGCTGCCATTACAGCCACAGCACCAACCTGTCCGATGGCGTCGCTGGCGAATCCCATCAGGAGAGGGAACACCGTACCTCCGAAGAGACCCATAACCATCAGTCCGCTCACCTCGTTCTTATGCTCAGGCACCGAGATGAGAGCCTGCGAGAAGACGATGGAGAAGATGTTGGAGTTGCCGTATCCCACAAGAGCTATTGCTGCATAAAGAATGACTTTGCTTGTTCCTACGAACATTCCAGCCATACTCAGCGCCATCATCACCACGCTGATGATGAAGAATGTGCGCGCCTTCATCACACGGAGGAAGAACGAACCCGTCAGACATCCCAAGGTTCTGAAGATGAAATAGAGGGATGTGGCGAAGGCTGCCTCGTTGAGAGACCATCCGAGACGCTCGATGAGAATCTTCGGAGCTGTGGTGTTGGTACCTACGTCGATGCCCACATGACACATGATGCCGATGAAGGAAAGCAGCACGATAGGTCTGCCGAGCAACCGCACACTGTCCATTATGCCGGTAGCCTTACCCTCGTTGTGCTCTTCCGGAATGGATGTGACGCAAAGGGCAGCGGCAGCCACCATACCTATTATCATATATATGGGGAAGAGTATCCTCCATCCGAAGCCGAAGCTCGGTATTGTAGCAATGGCTCCCCACATGGCTATGTATGGAGCAAGGAATGAGGCTATCGCCTTAACGAACTGTCCGAAGGTGAGCGTTGAGGCGAGGTTGCCCTTTATAACGACAGACACCAGTGGGTTGAGCGACGTCTGCATCAGAGTGTTGCCTATGCCGAGCAGGGAGAACGACACGAGCATCAGTGTGAAGTTCTCGCCGAAGAGCGGCAGAAGGAGCGACACTGTGGTCACGGCGAGCGAGAGCAACACGGTGTTCTTCTTGCCGATCTTGCTCATAAGCATGCCCGTGGGCACACTGAACAGGAGGAACCAGAAGAAGACGAGCGACGGGAACATGTTTGCCGTAGCGTCATTCAGGTTGAGGTCTTCTTTCACGTAGTTGGAGGCGATTCCTACCATATCTACGAATCCCATGGCGAAGAAACAGAGCATCACCGGGATGAGGGTAAGTTTAGCAGATTTACTCATTTTATTCTGTTTTATATAAGTTCATTATTTCAGTTTATATACTGCATATTTCTTTGTCTTGCCCTTTATCGTTACCTTGTCGTAAGGTTTTGTTGGGAACACAAGGTTTGTCATAGCCATCTTTCCGTCGTTGTCGAACACCTCAATACTGCTCTTGTCGATGAATATGCGCAGCTTGTTCATCTTGCCATATACAGGGGCTGTAGTTATGGCAGCAAAGTCGCTGCTGAAATCGGTCTTTCCGCTTAGTGTGCGGTCCATCGAGAATGTTTCGTCCTTTGCCTTATATGTCATGACCACCTTCTCGCCCTTGCTGTTGCTCAGCGTAATTGTGGCATCACCCTTCAGATTGACCACCATTTCGCAAGCTTCGCTCAAAGACTTTGATGGTTTTTTACTTCGTGCAGCAGTAATCTCTTCTGATGGAGTAACGCTGCAATAAGTGTTGCCTTTATATTCGAAGAGTCCCAAGTCGCGAGGAATGGAGTTGGCAGAACGATACTGCAACGTAGGCACCTGATTGGCATACTGCCAGTTGCTCATCCATGCCAAAGCCACGTGTCTGCCGTTGGGAGCATTGTCGAAAGTAACGGTGGCATAGTGGTCTTTACCATAGTCCATCCATTTTGTCACTTCCGGTTTCGATTCGCAAGTAAATTTATGTCCGTCGAAGTCACCAACAAAATATTGTGTTGCCGAACCTCCGGAAGGACCTCCAGGATTTATGTTGCACACAAGCATCCATTTCTCTTTGTCTGTGCCACGTACTTTCATCTTCATCAAATCCGGGCATTCCCATACACCGCCATGACTGCCGTATTCGGCTCCGAACGAGCTTTCAAACTTCCAGTCTTTAAGATTGTCAGACGAGTAGATGTTCATCTGCTGACCGGCAGCGAGAATCATGTTCCATTTCTTGATATCCTCGTTCCAGAACATGTGAGGATCGCGGAAGTCGGGCACGTTGCTCGTTATTATCGGATTGCCATCATATTTTGTGAAAGTCTTTCCGTTGTCGGTGCTGTAAGCCATGCTCTGCGTCTGATTCTCACCGGCTGATGTGTAGAGAGCCACGATGGCGTTTTCTCCAAATCCGGCAGTGTTGTTCTTGTCTACCACTGACGAGCCGCTGAATATTGAACCCCAAGCATCGGGCTGTACCGGGTCGCCTTGGAACGTCCAATGGATGAGGTCGGTTGATGTGGAGTGGCCCCATGTCATGTTCTCCCACTGCGAACCATAAGGGTTATGCTGGAAGTAGAGATGCCATACACCGTCCTTGAAGAACATTCCGTTCGGGTCGTTCATCCACCCGTAAGCTGGGGTGTGATGGTAGAGCGGACGATATTGTTCGCGGTTTGTCGTGTCAAAGCTCTCTGCATTCTTGATATTCTTCCAGCAAGTGAAAGTGGAAATACCACCATCGTTGCGGTAGTTGCCGTTCACGTGAATATCAAGAGCTAACGTCTTTTCCTCATTGAATTCATCCAGATAAAGCGGAACATAATAATCCACCTTGTTCATTGCCAGTCGTACATTGAGCGACTTCAACTGTTTGTTGCCGGCGATAACCTTTATGTTGCTCATTTCAGCACTCTCCTGTACTGGCAGCAACAGGCATTTGTCCTTCTGCTGTATACGGTACAGACAATGGTTGCTGCTCAGAAACTGTGTTTCCTGTGCGCATGCTGTGCCTATTGATGCCAGAGCAATCAGAACTGATAATATATTTCTTTTCATATCTCTGTATTCTTAAATTTAAATGTTATCCTGAATCAATCCAATCACCTTTTCTGACTAAAGTTTACCTATTAATTTCTTTTGACTAACCTATACTTATATTATAAGAAAATCAATATTCTTATTTTGCATCGTCGTATCCTTTGTTCTGCTTATACAAGCCTGGTATATAATATAACTGGTTGTATGGCACTGGATAGAATTCATTCTTGCCGGCTGTGAAGTGGGCATCCCTCAGATATTCGGCGTAAGTCTGATTTACTGTTTTACCATCCTTGTCGGTAAATGTGTAAACATCCTTCTGCTCTGTCTTGAAGTAATTATTCAGCGTAGTTGAAGCTATTCCCCAACGGCGCAAGTCGAAGAATCTTCCGTTTTCCATTGCCAACTCAAGACGACGCTCCCAGCGCAGGCATTTCCGTGCAGTTTCCTTATTCTGGAAATAAGACTCTGGATAGAGAGCAATGTCACACTGGTCTTTGGCATATTCAATGTGTTTGTCTATAGAATTCTTTGCTCTCTGTCTGATATCGTTAATTATGATGCGTGCTTCTCCAAGACGGTCAAGTTCTATAAGAGCTTCGGCTCTCATAAGCATTACATCGGTGTATCTCAATACGTAGTCGTTCATTGCGAAAGCCTGCCATGAGCCGTTATATGTTTCACCTTTAGAGCGTTGTGGCACTTCTTTCATTGAAGTGTAATAACCGTAGACGTTAGGAGTGCGGGCATTGTCTGTCGTCAGAGTGTATTCCTTTTCGTATTTATATGGGAAGGTAGGCATACCGATGGTGTGGAACAAACGCGGATCCCATTTCTGGGCAGTGACCTTGCCGTTTACCGGGTAGTCGATACTATTGTTGTAGTCATCAAACTCTGGCAGTCCGTTGCGTGTCTTGAAGGCATTCACCAAGTCCTGTGATGGTTTGTGAACATCCCATCCGCAAGACCAGATACCCCAACAGCCGTTCAACATGTTCGACCAGTTGGCACGACCATATTTTGTATGGTCTCCGCTATAATCAGAGGTTTGCACGGCGAATACAGACTCTTTACTGTTCTTGTATTCAGGCAAGAAAATGTCGCCGTAGTCTTCCAGATATCCATAATCGGAATTCTTTACCTCATCAGTATAGTCAACAACCTTCTGCATGTATTGCTTGTTGATATGGTCAACGCCATCGGTTGCCTCATATCCGTCGCCCCAAGCCAATGTGAGATAACATTTTGCCAAATATCCGGCAGCAGCAATCTTGTTGGCACGTCCGCCATCAGCCTGCTTAGCTGGTAGAACATCATGGGCAAACTGGAAATCGTCGATAATCTTCTGGAACAGTTCCTCGTATGTGAATTGTGTGTTAGAAGTCTTCTCCGTAGCATTGTCGGCATATACCTTTTCGTCAATCCATGGAATCTGGCGGAACATGGTAATCAGCTTGAAATAGAAATGTGCACGGAGGAATCTAACCTCAGCTTCGCGCTGTTTCGTTGTTCCAGCAGTCACCAAGCATGGCGTATGCGCTGTTCACCATCTTTTCCGGCTCATTGAAGGCCTTGTCTTCGTCTATCACAGCTGTCGGATTATAGTCCAGAAAGTCATCACAACTTGCGAATGTTCCTGCAAGTGCTACTGCAAGCACTATTGTATATATCTTTTTCATAATGAAAATTCGTTTAATCGTTATACCTTTTATGTCTTAATGATAATTCTGCAATTTGTATTAGAAACCAACTTGAAGTCCAAACGACAATGATGTTGCCAAAGGATAATTCCAGTCAGGATTCTCAGGGTCGGAGCATGTCAGGCTCTTGCTCTTTATAGTAAGCAGATTCTGTCCGGAAACATAAATGCGTGCACTTGACATCTTGACTTTTGACAAAACACTCTTAGGTATATTGTATCCAATCTGCAGAGTGCGGAGCTTCAGGTAAGAACCATTCTCCACGAAGTATGAAGAAGCCCTGCCCTCATCTGCAGTATTCATTGTGCTCAAGCGAGGAATCGACGAACTTGTATTGTTTGTGTTCCATGCGTTCAGCAGACGTGTTCCCTTGTTTGAGCCAGGGTCGTTAACAGCCCAGAAATCGGTCTGGAACTTCTGGTTGTTGTAGACGTCCTGATCGTAAACACCCTGCCAGAACATGCTGAAATCAAATCCCTTGTAGTTGAGAGCAATGTTCAGTCCGTAAGAGAATGCTGGCACTGGATCGTAAATCCAAGTCTGGTCGTCGGCATTAATGCTGCCACTGTGATCCAAATCCTTGTATTTCAGTCCACCGACACGTGCGTTTGGCTGTCCCGACTTGTCAACTTCCTCTTGAGTCTGGAATATTCCGTCAGCTACATATCCAACGATAGAACCGTATGACTTGCCGCTCTGTACGAGATTTTCTTTTGTAGTATGAGTATAAGCACCCGTTGTAGATGAAGGCAGATAAGTTACTTTGTTGCGGAAGAAATCCAAATTGCCGTTGACGTCGATTCCGAGTCCGTTAGCAAGTGTTGTGCGATAGCCCAAGCTGAACTCCATACCCCAGTTGCGGAGCGACGGGCCGTTTTTCCAAGTGTTGCCACCCTCGCCCGTTGCACCGAGGTAAGCAGGATTAATCAGCATGTCCTTCACATTCTTGATATAAGCATCGACAGTTCCGTAGAAACTGTTGTTGAACATCGTGAAGTCAACACCGACATTGTATTGTGTTGCCGATTCCCACTTCAAATTAGGGTTTGCAAGTTGTGTGGCGCGGTAACCTGAAGGGAAAGTGCCGGAACCCTGCAAGAACAGGTCGTAGGCTGTAGATGTAACGCGGTCCAATCCGTAGTCAGCGACATAAAGTCCAAACTGTGCGTTGTTGTCGATTGCCTGATTACCTGTCTGTCCCCATGACAGACGCAGCTTTGCATCGTCAAGCCATTCCTTTTTCAACAGATTAGAGAAGCGGAAGCCGAGAGATGCAGCAGGGAATGTACCCCAGCGGTGAGCCTTGCCGAAGCGTGAAGAACCGTCGTAGCGGATAGTAAAAGATGCAAGGAGAAGATCATCCCAGTTGTAGTTCACTTTTCCGAAGAATGATGCCAGACGATAGCCAAACTTAGCACCGCTATTGGTCATAGTTCCAGTTGCAGCATTTGGCCACATATAGTTTTTGTCTTCCAGGGCATATCCTTCAGAGTAGGCAGAGAAATCAATAACAGACTGTTTAGACATTTCGCTACCGACGAGGATGTCAAAATTGTGCTTACCTATTTTATTTACATACTGCGCAGTGTTAGACCAAGTCCAGTTGGTCTCGTTATTGTTACTCAATGTTGTTTTGGCAATATCATTCCTTACGATGTCAGAATGGAAAGTGTTTGTCATCGCATTGATGAATGATGTCTTGAAGTCCAAACCGAAGTTTGAGCGGAGTGTCAATCCTTTGATAGGCTTCAGTTCTACAAATGCATTGCCGAATATGCGCCAGTAGTCGAGATCATTGTTACGGTTGTCGTATTGCTCGCGGCAAGGGTTCTGGCGGTCGGACATGCTGCCAACAGGACCTGCGAAAACCTTACTGTTCTCCTCGTATACAGGAACGATAGAAGGCATCTTCAACGCATTCTCCATAGGGTGGCAGTCTACTTGCGATGTGTAAGTAAGAGTGAGATTCTCGCCAACAGTAAGCATCTTGTTCAGATTCCATGAAGTATTCAGTCTTGCTGAGATATTCTGGAAATCAGTATATTTCAATACGCCCTCATTATTCTTGTATCCTAAAGAGAACATTGCGCTGTGCTTGTCGTTGGCATGCGATACCGATAAATCGTAATTCTGCATGAATCCGGTACGTGAGATAGCATCCAGCCAGTCGGTGTCAGAGAATCGCATTGTCTTCTTTGAGTTTATATATCCGTCGTACCTTCCGTTTATCGTATAGTTCTGATATTGGTTTGTTGCCGGATTCCAAACTGTGATAGGAGTACCGTTATGTGCATTCAAATCAATGCCATAGTTTGCTGCATAGGCAACAGGGTCGAGACCGTCGTTGAGAGCTGCCTGTGCCATGGCTGTAGCATATTCGCCAGAATTGAGGAGTTTCATTTTCGACTGACTTGAATAGAATTGTGCGGTAAGGTTTGCTGAGAAGTCCACAGCCACCTTGTTACCCTTCTTTCCCTTCTTCGTCGTTATGATGATAACACCGTTTGAAGCTCTTGAACCATAGATAGAAGCTGAGGCTGCATCTTTCAACACCTGCATACTCTCGATATCATTAGTGTTGAGAGTGTTCAGTGCCATGTTTGTAGGTACACCATCTATAATATAAAGAGGATCTTGTGAAGAGTTGAAAGAACCAATACCACGGATACGTACCTTACCGCTACCAATAGGAGAACCGTCGGTTGTAACGGTCATACCGGCAACTCGTCCTTGCAAGGCACGCATCGGGTCTGTGTCAGAAGATGTTTTCAGATTCTTTGTAGAAACGACAGATACAGAACCCGTCAAGTCGGCTTTCTTTTGGGTTGTATAGCCCGTTACGACAACTTCGTTCAGGTTGTTGGCAAGTTCAGCCAATTTTATTTTCATGTTTGGCTGTACTTTAACTTCCACTGTCTTGTAGCCGACATAAGATATGACAAGAGTTGCTCCCTGGTCGGCATCAAGCATGAAGTTACCGTCAAAGTCTGTTATAGTTCCCGACTTCGTTCCTTTTTCCATTATGGTTGCTCCGATTACTGTTTCACCAGCTTCGTCTGTAACCACACCGCTCACTTTAATTTTCTGTGCGTTGGCAGTAATGCTCATCGCCAGAAGTGAGAAGCTAATCAATACTTTTGATAGATTGCTCATAAGTTTTAATGGTTTTGTTAGTTGTTTGATTTTAGTGCTGCAAAGTTATATAATGTATTGATATCCAACAAGAACGGATGTTGCACAAACAGAAACGAATCGTTCATCGTATCATCTGTTGCATGTTTTGAACGATTTGTTGCAATCCTGCCGAGGAACAGACCATGAGAGAGTCTCCTGAGATAAAGAATATGTATAGGGTTAAGAATGTGATGTTGGGACAGACATTTACATTTAGTGTGGATAAGAACAACAAGATAACTTTCGGCGATTACTATGAATGGTTCACTGTAACAGAATTATTGTATTATACTCAATTCCTATAAGGTGGCGGGACGTTGGTATTATTATTCAGACCAACGTTCCGCTTATTCTTTATTTATTACATGTTATTTCCATTATTTTGCTTAATTTTGAAGCGAAATAATAAATATGTAAATAGTTAGAGTATTATATGAGGCAGAGAGAGAACAGAAAGTCCTGTTATATAAAGGTATGGATAACGTTGGGGGTGGCAGTAATGTTGGTTCTTGCATTGTATGGAGCCAGCAGCTATATGCTTGACTATTCGCTCGGCTATCCGAAAGGGGAACGCATGACGGCGGAACACTGGAAGAACAGGACACGGAACGAATGTCCGTGGACTACGGCGTGGATGGATTCCATATACCGGAACCATTGCGTGAAGGACACGTTCCTCACTATGCCCTCCGGCTACAAGGCACACGCCATTTATCTTTATGCACCAAAGGCAACAGACAAAACGGCAGTTGTGGTGCACGGCTATAAGGTGCGTGCCGAGGGAATGCTACACATCGCTTATCTATACAACCACGATTTGGGATATAATGTGCTCTTGCCCGACCTGTATGGACACGGACAGAGCGAGGGTGACCATATACAGATGGGGTGGCAGGACAGATGGGACGTGATAAGATGGGCGGAAGTGGCAAATAATGTGTTCAGAGCGTCAAGGTATTCATCCACAAAGCAAGTCATTCACGGCATCTCTATGGGTGCAGCCACCACGATGGCCGTGGCGGGTGAAAAGACTCCGGATTATGTGGAGTGTTTTGTTGAAGACTGTGGCTATACGAGCGTATGGGATGAGTTTGCAGGACAGCTGAAAGAGGAGTTCGGTCTGCCGTCGTTCCCGCTGATGAATACAACTTCCTGGCTTTGCCAACAGAGATACGGATGGTCGTTTGACGAGGCGCAGCAGATAAAGCAGGTGGAGCGCAGCACCAAACCGATGCTCTTCATCCACGGCGATGACGACACCTACGTGCTCTACTCCATGCTCCGTCCGCTCTACGAGGCTAAGCGCCACGGCCGCAAAGCCATCTTCATAGCCAAGGATTCTGAACACGCCATGGCATACCGCGACCACCACAAAGAATACACAGAAAAGGTGAAGGAGTTTGTGGGGGAATAAATCATCTTACAGAAAGGGAATTATAAATATCATAAATGTATTCGTCTTCAAACTGCTCAATGAAATCATAAACGTCATGAACATCCGATAATTTTATAAAGCCATCATATGTTACAATAAGAGACTTTACCAGAAGACTGTCGGATAATTCTATTTCATATTCACGAGCATATTTATTGTCAACAATATCGACGATTGCATCATATACCTTTTCCCACAATTCTGTCAGTTCATCGTCAATATCTAGGATTTCTTTGTGCATAATAAATTTTAAAGCGATTGTTTTTTCCTAACCATAACGTATCGTTACAAAATTAGGAAAAAACAATCGCAATAATGCGAGTCATGCATTTTTTAACCCAATTACCCATCCGGAAAGGCAATAGATGAATTTATCTTTCCATATCGGCAAACTGTTCAGAATAAAAACTCACAACTGCCCTAAATGTCTTCATTTGCTATTCGTACAGCCAATCCTATCGCTTTACCCAAAAGCGGAGGAACAGCATTGCCTATCTGCACAAGTTGTTTGTTTTTCTTGCCTTCAAAAATGAAATCGTCAGGAAAAGACTGCAAACGAGCCATCTCACGAGCGGTCAACACTCTTGGAAGCTTTGGATGAAGATTAACTCCTCCATGGTTTTCTTTAATCGTGCATGACGGTTCATTCCAAGGACATTTTTTCCATGCATCGCTATAACCTTTGTAAAGGCTCTTTCCTTCTGGGGTTTCCATGATTCTCTGAGCCATATCCGCACGATGCTTCGTAGGCTCATGATTGAAAGAAGGGTCAGCAGGATGATTCATAAGATCGGAAATGGCATCACCAGTCGTTATATAATCCTTTGGCAACAACAATGGCTTAGGATGCAAATTCTTAACACCGATTCTATTACCAATGAAAATTACACGCTCACGCTTCTGAGGAGTATAATAGTCAGCAGCACATAATGTTTCTACATTCATTTCATAACCGATATTATGGAAATCAGCTATTATCTTCTTCTCTACCCGACCACCAAGCATTGTACGCAATCCTTTCACATTCTCACATATCACAAAATCCGGCTGCAATATCTTCACCACCTCTATAAGTTCTTTATAAAGAGAATTACGTGGGTCATCAACTATCCTATTACCTGCCATTGAAAAACCTTGACAAGGGAAACCGCCAGCAACAATATTAAGTTTTCTGCCGCCAAGTTGTTGTCTGACTGTTTCATAGAATTGTTGTTTGATATCCTCAGACCGAATATCTCCATTTACGAAGGGGTGGTTGAAATTACGACTATATGTCATACATGCCTCTTTAAAGAAATCAAGGCCGCAAATACCTTCAAGGCCGGCCATTTCCAATCCTTTACTCAATCCACCTGCACCACAAAAGAGATCTACAAACGTCATATGTGAGACAGTGACGTTATTCCATACCTTTGTTATATCCACCCAATTGGGCTTGTGAGAAACCTTTTCATATGTGCTGTCATCATCAGGAGCTAAAAAGCCTTCTGCCATCGAATCAAACCTTTTTTTGTCTTCACCTTGTTTTATATAGGCTTTAAAGGCTTCGAAATCTTCTTCAGAAACAGAATAAGTATTATTTACCTTGGTGGTTCTTAATTCATTGGAAGCGACGAAACGCCTTATAGTCTTAAGCGACATTCCCATCTCGTCGGCTATGTTTTGCAAACTGTATTTCATTTTCTTTTAATTGTGCTTGGGTATAGTTTTTCCATTATAAATTGTGCTGTATGGCGCGAACTTTCTTCAATGAGACGACGAGCAGATCTGATTCGATATTCAACTGGATCATACTGATAACAACCTTCGCACGTTCCACAATAATCCTCTCCTCCTTCATAGAAATCATAAGGGTTTCCCTCAATATTCCGGGCATTCCAACGTTTGTCACTTTCAGCACACCGCTTGCAGATTTGTCGTTTAATATCATTGGCAGCTTTACATAAAGGCTGAAAATCTTCAAGCCGTTGAGTTGACATATTGGATACGCGTAAATCATTCTTACGACCGTCTTTATGGTCAACCTCAATTATTGTGTTCACTGATTTTCCGTTTACTCCAAGCATCACGCAACGCCTCTGCCTAATGGCATCACTTATATCTTTTCTTATCGCTTGCTGGAATGATGTGGTTTCATTGAAGCCATTAAGCTTAATACGGTCAACACTATTACCTGGCGTACGGCTTTTGTCTGTAACCACATTGTATTTCTTTGCCAAAGTAGAACTTTTTCTTCCCCAGCTAAATCCATTTCCGAGGGACAACTCTTTGTATCTGCCAACAAACTCATTGACATCAACCCATCTGCTGAATCCGTCGGCGTTAGGGCATGCCAGTTCCAGAAAGAGTTCCATTTTTCCTTGTCTTTGCTGATTCATTGTCAATTGATTATTTCTTTTTGAATACAAAAATGTATTCATGCTTAAACAAAAAATTTCCATTGACAAGAGCCCGATATCTCCACAATGACTCTTGTCCGATTTTTGCCCGATTCCCAACAATATCTTTCACAACAATTCCTTTCAGTTCACAATCAAAAGCCTTTTTGATTGTATACATCATATAAAAGCCAAGAGGAATTACTTCGCCATTGCGATATATGTCGCCAACGACCAAAGCAAAATAATGTCTGGATTTCAAATAAGCGAGAGCGTTTGTCATCGCAATTTGAAACCTATCAAGAAAAATATTAAGATCGGAGATTGAAGAAAGGTCTTCTGGACGGTTCGTAAAATGTATTATATCAAGATATGGAGGATGAACCATTATCAAGTCAACCTTCCTTTTGTTCATTCTTCTCAAATCATCCTCCACGTTACGACAGAATGCTTCCTTATTGGTCACGTCACAGTTGTGGATATGATAATCTATAGCATCACATCCACACATACGGTCTTCAACAAAATCAATGATCTCATCATTGATGTCGAAGCCTATATAGTTTCGTTTCAGAGTCTCACATTCGTAAAGAGTAGTTCCACTGCCCATAAACAAGTCCATCACAGTGTCACCTTCTTCCGTATATCTACGAATCATCTGGTTGGGAATCTGAGGAGCAAAATTCCCATGATAGATATTGGTATGTCTACCGCCCTTGGCTCGCGGTCCCATCAGCCAGAGACTATCGACATTAATATCTAACTCACGCCAATGCTCGCGGTCAAATTTCATAGATGCCTCCTTTCCATGGAGGCAGCATCAACAAATTAAGCATAATTGTGCCATTTTATGGCATTGGCTTGTCTATAGAGTAAAAAACGGGCTTTCCAGTAGGAACCGTCAGAGTATAGAAAAGGCGCAAACCGCCTTGTCCATACTCTGAGGTCCTAGGAAAACCCGTTAAAATCGACAAGTCAGTCCACGCCTATAGACGCAGACATTTACAGACTTATTCGCGATTTTAACTACTTGAAATTTCCTAGGTTTCAGAGTATTACCGAATAAACAGCAAATGCTAGTTAAACAATATGTATATATATTTTATTTTCTATTCTTATAAACTTTTGTTTTTAAAGGTTAAGCGACATGTTGTTACAGTCGCATTATTCATTTATTTTGTACTGCAAAAATAGTAATTTTATTTGATATAACGCAAGCAATGCAGGTTGTTTTATGCCAACACAAAGAAATACCACTATTAATCATAGATTATTTACATAATTCCACCACGCATAGTTAAGTATCTCCATTATACAAGACATAGACCTGTGCCACACCAATTATACAATGTATGACAATCACACCGCCATCCAGTCTAACAGTCCATGCCCCATATCGTCGAGCTCCAGACCAAGACCGATGACATCTCTTTTGTCAGCCTTGAATGGTTCCATATAGCTGTTGTCAAGAATCTGACGCACAGCGGACTCCTTGCCTCCATTATTCCGCAGTTTCAGTTCTATGACATAGATACGGCGAGGCGTGGTCACAACAATATCTATCCTGCCATTGGCAAGAACACGCTCAACGGAGACCTTGAACCCAATTGCATTGAAGATGGTACTCAGAATTAGGCGATAACGCTCTTCCATATCCATTGATGCCAGCTTCTTATTGCTATATGGAACATCGGCTATGAGAGACTTTAGCACTTTCATCGCATCCTCCAGTCTGCCCGCATCCATATGAGCATATAGCTGGGCCTGTAGCGACTGTATGTCTCCAGACTTGCGAAGCGTCAATGCTGGCAGTACACATTCATAGAGAGCCTGTCTCACTTCTTCGTTGGGGAATCCGAGATGATACACGTTTCCTTCTACCGACTTTATAGTGAGATAACCCGACTGATAGAGGAAGAGTTCAGCTCCACCTGCCGTCACGTCGGATGTCTCGATAACGTTGCGGATAATCATGCAGTCCTCAAAGTCGGCAAGGTGTATCTCCATATCATCAATGAATTTAGGCAGAAGGGTGGTAGCTCCCGACGATGCCCAATAATTTCTCAAACGCGACTGGTTGAGAGAGTTCACAAGACTATAGGGATTATACACGTCAGCCATATTGTCTTCGCTGAAATGATAGCCGTCATAATACTCCTTCAGCCTGTCGTGGGTTTCTTTCCCGGTCCAGCCGTTGACCTCTGCCATCCGCTGCAGTTCGGGCATGAAATTGCTGGTGATTTCCTGCTCGGTGATGCCGCAGATAGTGGCGTATTCGGGTAGGAAACTGATGTTAGTGAGATTGTTGAGAGCCGAGAACAGGGATATCTGCGTAAACTTTGTGATTCCTGTGATGAAGACAAGTTTCTCGTATTCATCATTTGCCTTCAGAATTGCAAACACCTCACGATATACAGAAGTGCACCCGTCGTGGGCATCGGTTTTCCATGAGTGCTGCAAAGGGAAGTCGTATTCATCAATGAGCACGCAAACCTGCAGACCCGTATTCTCGAACGCCGCCATGATTATGGCATTAAGACGGTCGGAGAGCTGGGCGGTAGACTTTGGCGTAATACCATATTTCTTCTCGTATTCACCAAAGCGGATATCGAGATACGAAATGATACCGTCTGCCGTAGCTCCTCCACGGCTCATATCAAGACGGATAACGGGATATTGCTTCCAGTCATACTCAAGGTCCATGATCTTCAGACCATCAAAGAGTTCTCTACGCCCCTCAAGATATGACTGAAGGGTGTCGATGAGCAACGACTTGCCGAAACGTCGCGGCCGACTAAGATAGACAAACCGGTCGCCATAGTTCACCAGATGCCAAACCAAGTCTGATTTGTCAACATATACAAAATCCTCCTGTCTTATTTTCTTGAACGACTGGATGCCGGCCGGCAGTCTTCTTCGGTTGAATTGATTCATAATCTTGCGGTATTATCTGTCCCGTTAATATCTAGCCACAAAAATACAAAGTTTTTTCGAGAACGCTAAAGAAACGCCGTGTTTTTAGATAAAATCGGTCATTTCAGAAGGGACCGGGAGCCGGGAAAAGCCACCCGCTTTGGAGCATCAGACTACCGACCTGAGGAAAATGAATTGACTCAAAACATGTTATAAGCAGTGTTATAAGCAGCATAAATGTCGCATTGTGTGAATGTCGTTATTTTTATGGCAAAAAAGTTGCAGAATATTTTGGATTGTTAAGTTTTTGTTATAATTTTGGGCATTATTAGATTTATAATGATAATTTAACCTATCTATCTTATACACTTAAAAAAACTAATTAAAGTATGAATCAGGACATTTTATACAATTTTGTGAAACAGCTGAACAGTGAGTTCATTGGTCCGATCCTCGTATTTGTGTTGCTTGGTGCAGGCTTGTTTTTTACGTTCCGTCTGAAGTTTATCCCGCGTTACTATCTGCGTGCGTGGCGTGAAATCTTCCGAAATTCCAAGGGTGGCGAGAAGGCCACCACTCATGCAGGCATGAGTCCGATTCAAGCACTTGCCACTTCCATAGCCTCTCAGGTAGGTACTGGCAATATCGTGGGCGTAGCAATGGCTCTTCTTGTTGGCGGTCCTGGTGCTTTGTTTTGGATGTGGATGAGCGCAATTCTCGGAATGTCAACCAACTTTGCAGAGGCCATACTCGGACAGCTATATAAGACCCATACTGCCGACGGTCATATTGTTGGTGGTACCGCCTTCTACATTCATGAGGGTCTTCACTCCAAGTGGCTTGCCCGCCTCTTCTCCTTCTTCTTTATTTTGGCTTTGGGTATGATAGGCGTTATGGTTCAGGCCAACAGCATCAGCTCAGCTCTTGTCACCATTATTCCTGGTGGCATCAATCCGTTGTGTGTTGGTGTGCCCCTTGCTGTGTTTGTCGGTCTGATGATATGTGGAGGCATTACGCGCATTGCTGCATTCGCCGAGAATGTGGTGCCGTTGATGGCTGGCATCTTCATTTTAGGTTGTATTGTGTATATCGGACTCCATATAGGCAATCTTGCCGCCGTGTTCTTAAAGATTATTGAGAATGCCTTTAGCCTTCAGGCTGGCGCAGGCGGTGCTGCCGGTGCTGCAATGATGAAGGCCATGCGCTATGGTGTCAGCCGTGGTCTGTTCAGCAATGAGGCTGGACTTGGCACCACTCCGCATGCTCATGCCATTGCCAAGGTGGACCATCCTTACCAACAGGGTATGACAGCTATTATAGGTATCAGCATCGATTTGATTGTATGCACCCTTGCCGGTCTGGTGCTTTTGCTTTCGGGTGTGCTTCAGCCAGGCACACAGCTTGTGGGCATACAGCTTATGCAAGCCTCTTTCGAAGGTACGTTTGGTAGTGTAGGCAATTGGTTTGTCGCCGTTTCGCTCTTCTTTTTTGCGCTAAGCACTATTGTCGGTTGGTATTTTTTCGCTGCTCAGAATGTGCGTTACCTTTTTGGTGAGAAGCCCATTATGGCATACCGCATTCTTGTAATGATACTCGTGGTAGTGGCGTCTATCGTCGAGGTGCCCCTTATTTGGGAGATGGCAGACACTTTCAATTTCTTTATAGTAATCCCCAACGTAGTGGCGCTGCTTTATTTGAGCAATAAGGTTATGGCAGAACGCAACCGTATGGCTGCCGACTACAATAAATAAACAATTCTATATCCGATTGCTCTTGTTACGTTTTTTATATATGCCTTTGCTCGTGTATATAAAAAACGTAATAAGTATCGGATAAGAAAATCAAAGCCATACAGTATAAACTTAACAGAAGACCAAGAGAAAAAATCAATTTTGATACTCCTAAAGAGAGGTTCTTTGCGAACTTTTCGTAATTTTGCATTTGCTGTTGGACTCTAAAACAATATAAAAGGGATTTTTTCGTTTTTAACGTTGAGATGCTGTAACTTTGCACCTGTAAGCAGACGGATGACCCGACGATCAAAGAGCGGCAACCTATTTATCACCAAGGAACTGCCCATAACTGTAAAAACAAGGACAGACTCCCCATAAAAGACAAGAATGAGAAAAATCTTTTTATACCTCATACTGAGCATCGTGGCGACCGCCACGGCAACCGCACAGGAGAGCCAGACGGAATACAATTTCCTGAGGCTGCCCGTGAGCGCTCATGCGGCAGCCCTCGGTGGCGACAACGTGAGCATCATAGAAGACGACCCGTCGCTCACGTTCAGCAACCCAGCACTGCTGTCGTCGGTAAGCGACAAGACGCTGAACCTCAACTTCATGACATACATGGAGGGGGCGATAACGGGAAGCGCCGCATTCAACAGGGTGGTAAACGACAAGGCATCGTGGGCGGTTCTGGGACAATACATCAACTACGGCAAGATGAAGGAAACTGACCAGAACAACGTCCAGACGGGAGAATTCTCTGCACAGGAGATTGCACTGGCAGGAACCTTCAGCTATATGCTGGCGAAAAACCTCGCCGGAGGTATAACGGCAAGATGGGTTGCATCGTATATCGGCGGATACAGCTCCATGGCGGCTGGCATAGACCTGGGACTGAACTACTACGACCCGGAGTCGGAGTTCTCAGTGTCGGCAGTGGCTAAGAACCTCGGCGGACAGTTCAAGGCATACGACGAGGACTACGGTAAGATGCCGCTTGACCTGCAGATAGGAGCGAGCAAAAGATTTGCAAACATGCCGTTCAGAATCTCGGCAACGCTCGTTGACCTCAACCACTGGGACTACAGCTTCATAAACCACCTTGTGTGTGGAGTGGAACTGATACTCTCCGAACAGTTTTATGTGGCCGGAGGATACAACTTCCGTCGTGCACACGACATGAAGATAGCCGAGGGCACTGGCGAGGACGCCTCAAAGAGCAGCCACGGAGCCGGACTGTCGTTCGGAGCCGGAATGCAGTTGGAGAGATTCAAGCTGCAGGTGGGATATGCCAAATACCACGTGTCGGCAAACTCGCTGCTCGTCAACGTGTCGTATTCTCTGTAATGACAAAACTCAAAACACCATAAAGAAAGAAATGGAAGCAAAGAACAATCGCATCGTTATCGCCATCGACGGATTCTCATCCTGCGGAAAGAGCACGATGGCAAAAGACCTCGCCAAGGATTTGGGATATATATATGTGGACACAGGAGCTATGTATCGCTCGGTGACGCTCTATGCCCTGCGCCACGGCATGTTTGCCGCCGACAACACGATAGACACCGAAGCCCTGCAGAAGGCGATGCCGGAGATAAACATATCATTCAGACTGAACACCGGAACCGGCCGCCCCGACACTTATCTCAACGGAGAATGCGTGGAGAAGGAGATACGCTCGATGGAGGTGTCGAGCCATGTGAGCCCCATAGCCGCCCTGCCTTTCGTACGCCAGGCTCTCGTGAGACAGCAGCAGGAGATGGGCAAGGAGAAGGGCATCGTGATGGATGGCAGAGATATCGGCACTGTGGTATTCCCCGACGCCGAACTGAAAATCTTCGTCACGGCTTCTGCCGAGGTACGCGCACAGCGCCGCTACGACGAACTGAAGCAGAAGGGTATGGCTGCCGACTTCAACGAGATATTGAAGAACGTGGAGGAGCGTGACTATATAGACACGCATCGCGAGACTTCGCCTCTGAAGCAGGCCGACGATGCCTTGGTGCTCGACAACAGCAACATGACAATCCCCGAACAGAAGGAATGGCTGAAACAGAAGTTTGAGGAAACGATGGAAAAGCTGGGATAAAGATATCCTAAGAAGAAGACAAAAGGTATGGGACTAAGCAAAAGTCTCATACCTTTTATTATATATACTAATATGACACAAGATTGATTCATTGGGCAAGAGTCTTCTATTATTCTTTATTCCAAATCAGTAATCAGACAGATCGGGGGTTATCCTTGTTCGCCATTCAATATCTTCTGCATACACTCCTCCATGAGCCACTTGGGGGTGCTCGTGGCTCCGCAGATTCCTATCGTGGCGGCACCATGGAGCCACTCGTCGCATATCTCTCCCGGTCCCTCAATGAGGTGTGTATTGGGATTGATGCGCAGACATTCGTTGAAGAGCACCCTGCCGTTGCTGCTCTTTCTGCCACACACAAAGAGCACAAGATTATGACGCGAGGCGAAGCTGCTGACATTAGGCATACGGTTTGCCACCTGTCGGCAGATGGTGTCGAAGCTGCGGAACGTGGCGTCGGGCGAGATGTGGCATTGTATGTAGTCGATGATGCGGTGGAACTCGTCGAGCGACTTGGTGGTCTGCGAATACAGATATATGTCGCGGGAGAAGTCGAGCGTCTTCACATCGTCGAAATGGGCTATCACGCGGGCGCTGCCCTGGGTCTGTCCCACAAGACCTAGCACTTCGGCATGTCCGGGTTTGCCGAATATCACTATCTGCGCTTCGCCATGGGCGTCATACTGACTCTTAATGCGACGCTGCAGCTGTAGCACCACAGGACATGTGGCGTCGATTATCTCTATGCCGTTGCGCTCCGCCATGGCATAGGTCTCCGGCGGTTCACCGTGGGCTCTGAGCAGCACCTTGACATTGCGCAGGCGCTCCATCTCATCATGGTTGATGGTGACGAGTCCGAGTTTCTTCAGCCGCTCACACTCCATACTGTTGTGCACGATGTCACCCAGACAATAGAGCGTGCCCCCGTTGGCAAGTTCCTCTTCCGCCTTACGAATGGCAGTGGTGACACCGAAGCAGAAACCACTCCCGCTGTCTATCTCTACCGCAGGCGACGCATTGCCACAGGAATGGGTATGCTGTGTCACCTCTTTTCCGTTGTTTCTATCCATCACAGTTTCTTGAAATAAATGTCGAGAAGGTCGCGGGCAGCTGCGAAGCTGGTCTTCTGTCCGAGCAGCACACTGTTCTCGTATGCCTGCAGCCTCTGCTGGATATCAGGATTGTTGTAGAAGCTGTTGCGCAGTTGCTCGTTTATCGTCTCATACATCCAGTATTTGTTCTGCTCGTTGCGACGATAGTCAAAGTATCCGTTACCTTTCACGAAGTCGAAATACTCATATATCATATCCCACACCTCCTTGACGCCTGTTCCATAGAAACCACTGTAGCAAAGCACCTTCGGCACCCATCCGCTGTCTGATGGCGGGAAGAAATGCAGGGCGTTGCGGAAGTTGGTGGCTGCGATGTGACACTTGTCCACGTTGCTGCCGTCGCATTTGTTTATCACTATTCCGTCGGAAATCTCCATTATGCCTCGCTTGATGCCCTGCAGCTCGTCGCCGGTTCCTGCAAGTTGGATGAGGAAGAAGTCTACCATGGAATGACAGGCTGTCTCGCTCTGCCCCACTCCCACGGTCTCCACGAAAATCTTGTCGTAGCCGGCTGCCTCGCATAGGATTATCGACTCACGGGTCTTGCGTGCCACACCGCCGAGGGATCCTGCCGTAGGACTGGGACGGATGAACGACTCCTTCCTTACCGACAGTTTCTCCATACGGGTCTTGTCGCCAAGGATGCTTCCCTTGGAGCGCTCCGAACTGGGGTCGATGGCGAGCACGGCGAGCTTGCCGCCGGTGCGGTCGAGGACGTGCACTCCAAACTCGTCTATCGACGTGCTTTTTCCTGCTCCCGGCACACCGCTGATACCGATGCGGATGGATTTGCCGCTATATGGCAGACATTTGTCTATCACCTCCTGCGCCTTCTGCTGATGGTCCGGATTGACACTCTCTACGAGAGTCACTGCCTGTGAGAGCACGGTGACGTCGCCCTTCACGATTCCTTCCACCATTTCGGCAACGGAGAGTTCGCGGCGCTGGAAGCGGCTGCGCTTCAGATATGGGTTTATGATGGAGGGCTGCGCCACACCTTGGTTCACCTGCAGCCCCACGTATTCTTTACTGTTCTCTGGATGGTCCATACTGTGTATTTAGATTAAGATTATCGTGTTTTCAGTTTCATTTTCACTACCACCTTCGGCTGTTTCGGGTCGTTGGTGATGATCAGCACACGCGGTTTGCTTCTGGCGTTGCGCAGCTGCTTCTTGTTCAGCGTCACCTTCAGTTTTGCCTGTTCGCCCGGCTTTATCTTCGTCTTGTTGAGCTTCACGCTCATGCCGGTGGTGAACATCTGCATCGAACGGATGTCGAGCACCGAACGTCCGGTGTTCTCTATTATCACCGTTTCGGTCTTGCTTGGCTTTTCGCCGAAGTCACCGAAATCGAGTTCCGTGGCAGAGAGCTTTATGCTCGGTGCGTTGGCGAGCTGCGTCTCCGACATATTGTCGAAATCTGGCAGCAAGACGGCAGAGACAGATATTTCCTTGTCGATACTCACCTTCTCGCCCGGTTTCTTGGCGAGGAACACGGAGGTCTGTGTCAGTCCGAAGTCGCGCAGCTTCTTGGAGTTGAGTTTCAGCGTGGCAACGCCGGTCTTGCCCGGAGCGATGTTGGTCGGCGACACGCTTGCCGTGAGATAAGCCGGAAGATACATCACCACAGGACTGATATGTATGAGCTGCACGGGATAGTCGCCACGGTTCACGTCGTCGAACTCCACATCGTTCTTGTCCACCATCATACCATCGATCTTGTGTTCGAAGGTACCAGTGAAATCAGATATTTCATCCACCACCACTCCTTTCATCTTGAGATAGAAAGGATGCTTGGAGGAATTGCAGAAGAGCGCCACTTCCTTCTCGAAGTGTCCGAGTTGGCGTGCATCGTAGGTTGCCGTAACAGTGAAGCTGTCGCCCTTGGGGATTGCCGTACGCGGATAGTCCACCGTGGTGCATCCGCAGCTCACCCTCACCTGGTCGATGTTCAGTTCGCTACCCTTGTTGGTGAGTTCAAACTTCACCGTAACAGGGGTTTCATACATCACGCTGCCACAGTCTACTATCTCATTCTTTGCCGTTATGCGCTGCGCCATGGCATCAACCGACGCCATAGCCAGCAAGGATAATATCATCGTTTTGTTAAATATCTGTTTTTATATGTCTGTTATTCTATATGGTGTCGTATCTGACATTCTATCTGACAATACCGGCTGATATCCAATCGTGCCGATACTATCATTTCACGATCTTCAGCTCAATGCCGCCGGCCCTGCCGGAGAATTCAGGAGAGTAGGCACACTGCACGGTACATGTTCCGGCGGTGTAGTTTCCTGCACGGTCGATATAGTACTCCGTCTCCACCACGTGCTCGCCTTTCGAGAGACGGTCGAAGTAGTAATGGGTGGCGTTGTCTTTCGGTGTGCAGTAGTATCCCCATCCGTATCCGCTGGTCTGCGCCACTGGCTCCATACATGCCGCACGCTTGTCTACTACCTGCACGAAGTCGTAGTCGCGGTCGGCGGTGATGGTGATGCGCACAGCGATGCGGTCGCCCACATTGAGAGCGCCACCCTTGGCGGCCTTGCCATTC
>OMCE01000370.1_pt1 | contig 23354 bp, 18 predicted proteins | sample 1644981 | NCBI WGS metagenome assembly OMCE01 (sample SAMEA103958151, study PRJEB25191) | human gut metagenome | reverse complement strand
GATATTCAAAGCATTCTGCTGTTGCCGCGGGTTACAAACCCGCCCCCCAATTAGGCAGATAAATTGCTGTTTGTCTAACATTAGCTACTGCATGTAGCTTAAATGCGATCTAATACCAATTTAATTAGCGTGTCGATACTGTTCTTATAATTGGGGTTGGCACGATGAGCTAAACGATTAGCAATCACCATGCAGCACGTCATGGCCTTGTGTCCCATGAGCAGTGACAAGCCTGCAATGGCGCTGCTTTCCATTTCGAAGTTACAAATGCGGTGGTCGTTATATTCAAAAGATTCGATTTTCGCATTTTGGTCGGGGTCTGCTAAGGGGAGGCGTAGTTGGCGACCTTGAGGACCAAAGAATCCACCGCAAGCAATGGTTATGCCACGTACCATATCGTCGCCACCTATGCGGTTGATGAGTTCAGCATTGGCATGCACTACGTAAGGGTGTGCAATGCATTGTGTGCCGTGCCAATTCATGTGTGAAAGAAAGGCTTTCTCAAGCTCAAGGTCACTCACTGCGTTGCGTCCTGCATAGAAGTTGAGAAGGCCGTCAAAGCCAATGCTTATTTCACTTGCAACGAAGGTGCCTTCAGGGGTGTTAGGTTGAAGTCCACCACAGGTGCCAATACGTACCAACTCGAGTTGACGAAGATTGTCTTTGATGAGTCGTGTGTTGAAATCGATGTTGGCTAAAGCATCTAATTCGTTTAGAACGATGTCGATGTTGTCGCAACCGATACCAGTAGAAACGACAGTGATACGTTTATCCTTGTAGGTGCCTGTGATCGTGCGAAATTCGCGACTTGAGACATCGCATTCAGTCGTGTCGAAATGTGAGGCTACGAGAGGCACACGGCCAGGGTCGCCTACCAAAATAACCTTGTCGGCTAATTGTTCGGGTTTAACGTGAAGGTGGAAAATGCTACCATCTGGATTGATGATTAATTCAGATGGTGCGATGGGTTCTTTTGTCATGATTATTAGATGTTTTAAGATGTCTTATTGAAGTTCTGCCTTACGCATATTTTTACACAATGTATTGTATTGTTGTAGCAGTTGCGGCAGTGCTTGTTTGATTTGTTGAAGTTGTAGCTTGGCTTTATCTGTTAGCTTATTGGGGGTTAATGCAGAAGCAAGTTGAAGTTCATCTTGTTTTTGTTGTAAGGTGTTGATTTGATCAAAAACTTGGTCAGCTTGCTCAGCTATGCGACGAGCCGTTTCGCTACGAAATTGTGTGAGTTGAGTATATACAATCTGATCGTTGATGATGTAGCGTCGTGGGGTAGAGGCTTGTTGAATTTGCTGCGCTTTAGCTTGTGCTAATCGAAGTTGGGCCTCTTTTACAGCTGCAGAATTTGTTTGTGTTTCGGCAATTGAGTGAAGTTGAGCTGCGTGAATGATTTGCTTATTGTTGCCGTCAGCAGCGTCGTATACTTCGCGCGTTGTGTTTGGAATGAATATGTAGATGCAAGCAGAGTCAGCCTTCTGATAGCGGTCGGTCACTAACCAGCCGAGGTTGGTTTGTTCGTCGATGGCTAAAAAGTAATCGTTGGCAGGAGAGTTGAATGGCATACCTAAATTTTCAGCCTTTAGAAATTGCTTCGTGTCAGCATTGTAACGCGTAACAAAAAGGTCGTATCCTCCTAAACTCTCGTCACCCTGCGCAGCATAATATAGAGTCACACCATCAGGCATCATGAAAGGGTAGTCTTGGTCTTCGTTCGTATTGTCAAACCCATTAAGTGGAATAGGTGTATTCCAACCTTTGCCAGCTCGAAAACTGGCGTAAAGCCGTTTATTGTTGCCAGATTTGTCAGAAGCAGAGAATATAATCCGATCGCCCAATTCGTTAATGTAGCCTGTTTGGCCTAACGCCTGTGGCGCATTGTTAATTCTGCCAACTTCCTCATTCATGTTGATGATTCGTCCGGCTTCGTGTGATAAGTGTAAACTCTTTAATACTGCATCGCGGCTAACCTTAATGCTATCGATAAATGTAATACGCTCTGTGCCGCGTAACATGTCGATACCACGGTTTGCTCGGTTTAAGTCTTGCTCTAATCTATCTGTAGAACGGCCCGCAGAATGAGCACTTTCTATCTCTCGCTGCAAGACGCGAGCGGCATCAGTAAATTTATAATTTTGAATGAGTTGTTCGGCGGAATGTGTGGCCGCTATAGGCGTCTTTACATTTGTATTTTTTTTCTTTTGGGCAAAAGAAGGAATGCATAATGAGGCTGCAATTAAACAAGTAATAATAGTTAGTCGATTCATATTCTATTCGTATTCTATTTTGAATGCAAAATGCTTTAGTAGTTGATACATTTTATGTTATTGAGCGTTCAAATGTACGATTTTCTTTTAGAAGGGTTACTATGAATATTATATTTTATGTAAATTTGCATGCTGAAAGATTTTGACTTATTGGTTTAATATTGGTAAGGATAGTCTTTAATAAAAGGTTTAAATATAAAGTTGTAATTGTATGATTTATAATATAAAACGTGTCGTATTTATATTGAGTTGCTTCCTTTGTTTGGGCGTTTTTTGCCCCCTTCAAGTGAAGGGCCAGAAGAAGGTAGAAAAGACGGTGAAGTATACGGTACAACCAGGTGAAACGATATTGGGTATTGCTCATCGTCACGGCACAACGCTTGATCATTTATTGAGCTTGAATCCAGGAGTGCAGCCTGATTATGTGCAAGCTGGACAAGTGGTTATTGTACCTTATGTGCCTGGAGGTGCAGAACCAGCTCCTACTCCAGCACAGCGTGCAGCAGCGGCTCGGGCTACAGAGAAGAATGTTGTGGTGAAAAAACAACCAGCGGCAGGGAACGCTGCGATTATGCCAAACGCAGTGTCAAAGGTTAGTTATGCTGAAGTGGGACAACAACCACAGCCTGCTAAGGTGACTTATAAGGAGTATAAGGCAAAAAAGAAGGAAACGGCTTATGGTATAGCAAAAGCGAATAATATAACCGTTGACGAGTTGATAGAGGCTAATCCTGAAATGAAACAGGAGGGATATAAGTTGAAGAAGGGGAGTGTGTTGCGTATCCCTGTGAAGCCTATAGTCAAGAAGCCAACCTTTAAGGGATTGAACACAATACGCTTAGCTGTAATACTTCCGTTAGTAGGTAATGGCGTGGAGTTTGACCGTAGTGTAGAATTTTATAGAGGCCTGCTGATGGGCGTAGAGGAATTAAAACAAGCGGGGATAAATGTGGTTGTCTCGGTGTATAATGAGCCTGCTCCCGATGTAAGCATCGCAAGCCAAATGTTGCAAGTTGTGGGGCAGAATCCTGACGTTATCGTCGGTCCGCTTTACCCTACACACTTTACGGACGTGACGGCAGTATCGGCAAAAAAGGTAAAGGTCGTAGTGCCTTTCTCGTCAAAGGTGCCACAGGTAGACTATCGTCCTGAAGTGTACGTGTTAAATACTCCTGCCGTCTATGAGAACGCTTTGGCTTTAGACTTGTTTATGACCAATTTTAAGAAGCAAACGCATGTTATATTATTGCATGGTCAAGCGGGTAATAAACGTAGCTTTAGTGAAGAATTGCAGCGTAGATTGAGTAGCGCAGGGTATGATATCGTAAGTTTGCCTACTTCTGCATCAACGCAACAGATGACAGCAGCCTTGTTGGGGAAAAAGCAAGGCGAGTATATCATTGTACCCGATGATGCAAGTGAGGCTACGATGAAGCAAATGTTGACAAAAACGGCGGATTTGCAGCATGCGTTGTCTGGTGCTCAAATATCGTTGTTGGGTTATGAAAGTTGGTTGCCTTATGCGGAAGGAAGTATGCGTGAGCAAATTCATGCTGCAAACACGTACATTCTGACTCCGAATTACTATTATCCATACACGACGGCTTCGAAGGCTTTTTATGATAAATATAGAAAGTGGTTTAAGGCGGACTTTGTGTCAAGCAAGCCTCGTATGGCTCCTTTGGGCTATGATTTTGCGAGAGGTTTCTTAGGCAGCATGGCTACTTATGGCTATGATTTTAGTACACAGTCACCACAAAAGGGAAGTGTCGCAGCACAACCTAAGTTACAGTCAGAACCTCGATTTATTACCGTTGGGGGTAATGGTGGGTATGTAAGCCGTAGTATGTGGCTTGTTCGTTTTAAACGAGATATGAGCATTGTGAAAATATCGGCACAATAAGCGTCGTAACTATATATGGTGTTATGCAGAATATAATTTACATAAAACGATGTGTAGTTGTATGCGTGCTTATGCTACTCATGTCGGTTGCGTCGCGTGCACAGATAGGTGAGCCAAGGCATAATATATGTATAGGCTTTACGGGAGGCGTGGCGATGAATCAAATTGGATTTGACCCGACAATAAAGCAAAAGTGGCACGTCGGACCAACCTTTGGCATTGTGGCACGCTTTACGAGCGAACGTTATTTCAAAGCCTTTTGTGCATTACAATTGGAATTGAACTATAGTGAAATGGGGTGGAGCGAACAGGTATTGAACTCACAGTCAGAACCTCTGCCCGATACTTATAAGCGTAATCAACATTACATACAATTCCCCGTTTTGGCTCGTTTGGCTTGGGGACGCGAAAGTCGTGGCCTCATGGGCTACTTCTTGGCAGGTCCGCAAGTGGGGTATTGTTTTAAGGAAAGTAGTAAACAAAGCGACTTTACATTAGATGATAGCGGACACCCCGACCGACCTAATGGACTTTATGCTCAGTATGATATGTCAATTGACAAAAAGTTTGATTATGGTATAACTGCAGGGTTGGGTGCTGAACTTACGACTAAAATAGGACACTTCTTAGTAGAAGGTCGTTACTATTACGGTTTGTCAGATATCTTTAATAATGCAAAGAAGGACGTGTTCAGTCGTTCGAACAATGGCACGATCGTAGCAAAGGTGACATATCTGTTTGATGTGCGGAAGTGACATCTCATAATTGAAAAAAATAAATACAAAATACAATGGAATTAGCAAAGACTTACAATCCCGAAGAGGTTGAAGGTAAATGGTATCAGTATTGGACTGACAACCACCTTTTCTCTTCAAAACCCGATGGACGTAAACCCTATACAGTTGTAATCCCTCCCCCTAACGTGACGGGCGTGTTACATATGGGACACATGCTTAACGAAACCATACAAGACATCTTGGTTCGTCATGCTCGCATGGAAGGTAAAAACGCATGTTGGGTGCCTGGTACTGACCATGCTTCAATTGCAACTGAAGCGAAGGTGGTAAATCGCTTGGCTGAGCAAGGAATCAAAAAGACCGACCTTACGCGTGATGAATTCTTGAAGCATGCTTGGGACTGGACGGAGGAACATGGAGGCATTATATTGAAGCAATTGCGTCGAGTTGGTGCTTCGTGTGATTGGGATCGTACGGCTTTCACAATGGACGAAGAGCGTTCTAAGAGTGTTATCCATGTGTTTGTAGACCTTTATCGCAAAGGATTGATTTATCGTGGCGTTCGCATGGTCAATTGGGACCCGAAGGCTAAGACGGCACTGTCAGATGAAGAAGTAGTGTATAAGGAGGAGCATACGAAACTCTATTACATGAAGTATTATGTAAGTGAAGATGATGGCACGGGAGCTACTGGCGAAGAAGGTGAAATTATTCACCAAGATGAGAAAGGCCGATATGCCGTTGTAGCAACAACTCGTCCTGAAACGATTATGGGTGACGTGGCAATGTGTATTAATCCTAACGACCCGAAAAATCATTGGTTGAAGGGTAAGAAGGTGATCGTTCCGTTGGTAGGTCGTGTTATTCCTGTGATTGAAGATGAATATGTAGACATTGAGTTTGGTACAGGTTGTTTGAAGGTAACTCCTGCACACGATGTGAATGACTATATGTTGGGTGAGAAGTATAACTTGCAAGCTATTGACATCTTCAATGATGATGCTACTATCTCTGAGGCTGCTGGTATGTACGTAGGTCAAGAGCGTTTCGCTGTACGTAAGCAAATCGCTATAGACTTGCAAGAGGCTGGCCTTATGGAGAAGATTGAGGACTATGACAATAAGATAGGTTGCTCAGAACGTACGGGTGTGCCTATCGAACCAAAATTGTCTATGCAATGGTTCCTCAAGATGCAGCACTTTGCTGACTTGGCTTTACCTCCCGTAATGAACGATGAGATAAAGTTCTACCCAACAAAGTATAAGAATACTTATCGCCACTGGTTAGAGAATATCAAGGATTGGTGTATCTCACGTCAACTTTGGTGGGGACATCGCATTCCGGCTTACTATCTGCCTGAAGGCGGTTATGTAGTAGCTGAAAGTATCGAAGAAGCCGTTAAGTTGGCACAAGAGAAGAGTGGTAATGCTAATCTTACAGCCGCTGATTTGCGCCAAGATGAAGATGCACTCGATACTTGGTTCTCATCTTGGTTGTGGCCTATATCTCTCTTTGACGGTATTATGAATCCTGATAATGAGGAATTCAACTATTACTATCCTACGAGTGATTTGGTGACAGGTCCAGACATCATCTTCTTCTGGGTGGCTCGTATGATTATGGCCGGTTACGAGTTTACGGGTAAGATGCCGTTTAAGAATGTATATTTTACGGGTATTGTACGTGATAAGTTGGGTCGTAAGATGTCAAAATCACTTGGCAATTCGCCAGACCCACTTGATCTTATTGACCGCTTTGGTGCTGATGGCGTGCGTATGGGTATGATGTTGGCAGCTCCTGCAGGCAATGACATCTTGTTTGATGAAGCACTTTGTGAACAAGGTCGCAACTTCTGTAATAAAATCTGGAACGCTTTCCGTTTGGTACAAGGTTGGCAAGTTGATAAGACTGCGGCTCAGCCCGAGACTGCACGTTTGGCTGTAGAGTGGTTTAATGCGAAATTGCGTCAGAGCGCAGCAGAGATTGCTGACCTTTATTCTAAATATCGCTTAAGTGAGGCTTTGATGGAGGTTTACCACCTCTTCTGGGACGAATTTTCAAGTTGGTTCCTTGAAATGGTAAAGCCTGCTTATGGTAGCCCGATTGATGTGACTACTTACGAGGCCGTGTTAGAGGCTTTCAATCACTTGCTCCACTTGCTTCACCCCTTCATGCCTTTCATTACCGAAGAGCTTTGGCAGCACTTGGCAGAGCGCAAAGAGGGTGAAAGCATCATGGTAAGTCCACAAACGATTGCAGTTCCTGCTGAGGGTGATGACGCTATTTTGGCACAAATTGAGATGATGAAGAATGTGGTGGCTGGTGTACGTGCTATTCGTAATACGAAAAATATCTCACCGCGTGAGGTGCTTGACTTGCAGGTAATTGCTGCTAATCCTATCGCTGCATTGGATAGCTTGGTTGTAAAGATGGCCAATGTAAATGGTGTAGTCGTTGTTGAAGCGAAGGGAGAGGGTGTTAGCTCATTCATGGTAGGTACGACAGAATATGCTGTACCCCTTGGTGGCTTGATTGATGTCGAAGCTGAGATTGCAAAGGCTGAAGCTGAACTCAAGCACTTGGAGGGCTTCTTGAATGGTGTGAAGAAGAAACTCTCAAATGAGCGCTTTGTTAACAATGCGCCTGCTGCGGTTGTTGAATTAGAACGTAAGAAGCAGTCAGATGCAGAAAGCAAGATTGCTACGTTGAAGGAGACGATTGCTTCACTTCAAAAGTAAATCCCTTAACTTAAACTGAATAAGATGTGCGAATGTGCTACTTGAAAGGAACAAGTATGCACGTTCGCATATTTATGTATGGCCCTATAAAGGTCTGCTTCCTTTTTTATGATAAAAAGATACTATTTATTTTTACTCTTCGTCTGTAGCTCTTCTATTGTGACGATAGCTCAGTCGTCGTTGCATGATGTAGTAAATGATTATTTACGAAATTATCAAATAAGTGGGTATCAGCCGCGTGATAGAATGGGGCTAGACTCTTTGCGTGCAGATGAAAGTGCACATGAGCTGTATGTGTATGCGAATGAACCATTTTGTTCGCAACCCTTTACACCTCAAAGTGTTCGAACTATTTATGATGACATTCAGCACCGATTGCCTGCACCCTATAATACATATCGTTTGTCGATTTACAATAAGAAGCTTCAACTGATAGAGGACTTAATTCCTAATATCTATCGTAGTGGTAATCAAGATGCGACTCGTCTCTGGGGAAAGTTAGATTATCAAGGTTGGCCTTGGGTGAAGAATACCTCGCGTCCTTACACCATTACGAAGGGATTACAAAATCGTCACCTCTTTATATGGCCCAGTCATGGTAGATATTATAAAGAAGGGGCATGGCAGTGGCAGCGCCCTTATTTATATTGTACGACAGAGGACTTGTTTACTCAGTCGTTTGTATTCCCTTATCTATTCCCTATGCTTGAAAGGGCTGGAGCCATTGTTGCTTCTCCACGTGAACGAGACTATCAAACACACGAATCGGTGGTTGATAATGATAATCCAAAACGGCAGGGTTTGTATGCAGAGTCGTCGCAGAGTGATGCGCAGTGGCAGGTGTCAGCAGACTCGTGTGGATTTGCTATGAACGAAAGTTTGTTGAATGATGAGAGCAAGCCTTTTAGTAGTGGGACGTATCGTATGATCCCAACAGTAAATCGCCGTAGTAAGTTAGCTACTGCAACGTGGATTCCACAAATCCCTGTTGATGGCCGATATGCCGTATATGTAAGCTATGCTTCGCGTTCTAATTCTGTGCCTGATGCACATTATATGGTCTATCATAAAGGGGGACGTACAAATTTTGTGGTAAATCAGCAGATGGGCGGTGGAACTTGGGTGTATTTAGGAACGTTTGAGTTTGCGCAAGGAAGCAATATTGCAGGGCGGGTTGTATTGACTAATCAAAGTGACTATCGCGGTGTGGTGACGGCAGATGCTGTTCGCTTTGGTGGTGGCGTTGGCCAGACGGAGCGTGGAATGGCTGGAACATCTGGTTTGCCGCGCTATTTAGAGGCAGCTCGATATTATGCCCAGTGGGCAGGTGTACCAGACTCATTAGTAAATACGGAGAATGGAGCTAACGACTATAATGACGACTTGCGCGTTCGTAGTAATATGCTAAACTATTTGGCCAAGGGAAGTACGTACGTTCCTGGTCAGGGAGGAGAAGGCGTACCTTTTGAACTATCGTTGGCGATTCATAGTGATGCAGGCTTTCATACAGATAATAGTATATATGGTTCGCTCTCTATTTCGACCACTCAAAATGCTGATGGTAATACGGTGTTTGCTTCAGGATTGTCGCGGTTAGCATCGTCAGACTTCGCGCAGTTAGTACTGCGCTCGTTGACGGACGATCTGAGTCGTACATTTCATATAAATTGGGCGCAACGTGAACATTGGGACCGCAACTATGCAGAAACGAGAATGCCTGAAGTGCCCTCAGCTATTCTTGAGACTATGTCACATCAAAATTTTGGTGATATGCGTTTCGGACATGATCCCTTGTTTAAGTTTACGTTAGCGCGTTCGGTCTATAAAAGCATACTCCGCTATGTAAACTACGAACATGGTGTGACAAATTACGTGGTGCAACCGCTTGCGCCACATGCTTTTGCTGCACAATTGTCACCTGATGCGAGTAGTGTACGGCTGAGTTGGCAGAGTACATGTGATTCTTTAGAAGAGAGTGCAAAGCCGACAGGGTATGTGCTTTATACGCGAGTGGACGATGACGATTTTGATAACGGATTGTCTATCGGAAATGTAACAGAGTATACTCTGCCCCTATCGGCAGGGCACGTCTATAGCTTTAAAGTCACAGCAGTGAATGCTGGTGGAGAAAGTTTCCCTACTGAGGTATTGAGTGCTTATCGCAGTTCTCAACCGAATGCGCAACGTTTGTTAATCGTCAATGGATTTACGCGATTAAGTGGCCCTGCTTATGTTGATACCGCCGACTCGTTAGGCTTCTGTTTAGACATTGACCCAGGTGTGCCTTATATGTCGACTACGGCTTATAGTGGACTGCAGCGTGTGTTCGATCGTTCGAGGATGGGACATGAAGGCTCGTCAGGCTTGGGTTATTCAGGCCATGAATGGGTGGGAAAGGAAATAGCTGGCAATACGTTTGATTATACCTATTGTCATGGTCAGGCAATGGCAAAGAATGATGCTTATTCCTTTAGTTCAGTAAGTAGTGAAGCCTTTTGTGCTCCTTCTTTAAGCTTAAAAGGAGTGGCTGCTATTGATTATATAGCAGGCTTGCAAGCTGTGCGCGATTATAATTTAAAGCCGTATCCTGTCTTTACTGATGCAGTGCGTAATAAGTTGGCTGATTATTTGGAGGAAGGAGGCCGGTTGTTACTGAGTGGCAGTTTCGTAGGTTCTGATAATCAAACAAAGGCCAATCAAAATTTTATAGAAAATGTACTGAAGTATAAGTATGACGGTTCTGCAAGGAACGATTCGACCGATTATGTGAATGGATTGAATAGGCAGTTCCTTATCTATCGTCAGCCCAATGCTCAACATTATGCATCAATAGCTCCTGACGCTTTAGTGCCAACCTCCAATAAGGCTTTTACGGTCTTTGTCTATGGAGGGGGACAGAGTGCAGGCGTGGCCTATCGTGGCAAGAATTATCGAACGCTATGTATGGGTTTCCCTTTTGAGTGCATTCGTGACGCGAAGGTGCGAGCCGAGGCTATGGAAGCTATCTTGAAATTCCTTTGTTCGAAAGAATAAAAAGACAGTGGGTGTTTTCAGCGAATGGCTGAAAATATCCACTGTCTCTTGTTTACATAGGAAGGATTATTCAAAGTCAACGCAAGCTCGTTCGGCAATGTGCTTCATCAGTTCGCTTGCAATGGCTTTGTGGGCTGGGTGCGTGCTGTAGGCTTTAACGTCATCTAAGTTGTCAAAAGATGAGGTAAGGCAGATGTTCCACTTCTCGGCAGCGTTGATATTAAATCCTACGTGTACGCTGCGGATAAAGGGAATGGTTGTAGGTAAACCTTCAATGCCTTCTTTAAAGGCTTGTTGAGCAGTTTCGCGAAGGTCGGTAGGTACGTCGTCGCGAAACTTAAACATTACAATGTGTTGTACCATGTTTTTTATTTATGTGTTGCTAATTCTCGAAAAAATCATTAGTTATTAATAGCGCCACAGTGTGGGCAACGCCCTTTGCGAGGGATAGACTGACCGCACACTCCACAAAGGAGATGGGAAGGCTGATGAATGATGTATTGCCGAATAGCGAATATCCAGTATATAATCAAAAGAGGATAACCTATATATATAGGTGTAGTGAGTGTGAAGGTGAGGTAAAGCACGACACACACGCCTCCTAATGATGCAAGGTAAGAGAGACTATCGCCAATGTCGGGTTGACGTCGTATTTCGTCAACAACGGCTACGGCAACTATCAGCATGGCCCATACAGAGGCGATGAATAGAGCCATGATAAGGGGCAAGTCAGAACTGAATGGATTGAGCGTGGGGTGAAAGTAATATTCAACCCAAGTGTTGGGGATAAAGCGTTGAATGCTGCCATAAAGTGCTGCCGAACTGCTTACGCATAAGCAGAGTAGGGTGGGGTAAAAGCTGGGGATGTCGCGAAAGTGGACAATGCGGAAGTGCTTATGTCGAACACTTTGTATCAACCAACACAGTATGGCTAATCCTAAAATGCTGAGCACGTAGATAGAACGACTGTCTGAAAAGTAATAGATGAATTTCGAAATAGGGTCATCGGGAACGACATTGGTTAATAGCGCCTTTTCGTGAATCCAACCTTGGGAAAGTTGGTCGCGAGCAACTTTTACCCAAACGGAGTCGGTAGAGTCGGAAGGAACGTACATGATGCGTGCCACAACAAGTTGGTCGCCGCTATTGATCTTAATTGTGTCGTTAATGATAGCTCCGTAATCAGGAAGCCCTTGTAGTGGAGGAGCGGTTAGAACGTCCAGACTATCTGTTGCTTGGAAGTTATACCCAGTCCAGTAATGATGATTGATGTAAAAGTTTACAGAGTCTACGGCCCCTTCGCTTGCAGCCGTCCAGTGGTCTACCTTGTTGGGGTGAGAATAATAGCAGGCTGCATTCAATAGGCAGGTGAGTAGCAAGGAGAGTAGCAGTGTAACTTTACTTTTCATATCTTATGTAGGTGTATGGGAATGGGTTATCGGCTTTCGGCTTTTAAGACCTTCATTTCGCAATTTTTGCAATCAAACTTAAGTGGGAACGTGCGCCCGTCAGGTAAACGAAGTGAGAGTTGGCGAGGGCTATCTTTCGTCTCTTTTAGGCAGATGCCAAGTGCAAAACGAATGCAATGGCGGCAAGTCATGAGGGTAGTTTCTCCCTTAGGTTCTTTTATTTCAAAGGCTGGAGCTATGGTCGTTACGCCATGTTCTTTGTAGAAGTTTTCGGCTAGGTGGTTGGCCACGTTAGCAGTGAAAGGAAGTTCGTTGGGCAATAGTTGACGTAGGGCTTCATGCTTTACATTGCCTGCTCGGTCGCGCTCGTAGCAAGTGAGGTGGTTTGTTTGCAAGCGGTCACATATCAGTCTGCGCCATTCTGTTAAGACCGATGCAGGAATAAATCGCTCGCCTTGAGTCTCGATGTTTACTTGTTCAACAACAAAAGGCGTTCCCCCCATTTTTGTAAGTTGTAGTTCAATATTTGCGCGTTGAGAAGTTCGTGCCGTCTCATGCGTATAGTCAAAACGTAATGTGACATGGCACCCACTTTCGTCGCTCATGTCAAGTGCGTAACCATTGTCAACTTCGCGCAGTGTGATGTTGGCTGCAAGAGTGCGCTTTGCTGTATCCTTTGCCAAGGTTTTATCGAAAGCAAAGTCTTGATTGCGGTGTAAGAGTTGTCCACGAGCGAGCGGTGGGAACGTAGCGGGATAGACTTTGTCTCCTTCTACCTTATTGACGCGAAATCCTTGAAGTTTCCCTTCTTTGTCGATGAAGCATAAGCCATCGCCAGCTACAAGTTCATTCGAAAGGTCGCTCAGAGGATTAAAAGTAAAACAGTTTCGTTCCGTTCGTCCTACTTTCCCCACTGCAGGGCCTATGGCTTTGGGGGTAGCAAAGGAGTGAATTGGCTGCTTGGCGCGTCCATGTAAGAAGTATTCAGTAAATCCTCGGTTAAACGAGCGATTTACATCGGGAGTGAAAGTGAGATGCGAAGTGCCAAACGAGGCGCGTTCGTAATCCTCACTTCGCTTATTAATAATTTCGTCAATCTGCTTTCGATACCATGCGGTTACATTCTTTACGTAGCCAACGTCCTTTAATCGTCCTTCAATCTTAAAAGATCTAACCCCCGCGTCCATCATTTCTTCCAAATGTTGGGTGCGGTTCATGTCCTTCAGCGATAGTAAATGCTTGTCGTTAACTAAGACGTTCCCATTTTCGTCAACGAGGTCGAAGGCCAATCTACAAAACTGAGCGCAGCAGCCTCGATTGGCAGAGCGGTTGAAGCAATACTGTGAGGCGTAGCATCGTCCGCTATAACTAACACACAAGGCTCCATGAATAAAAGCTTCGAGTGGCGTTTTGACGGTATGTGCAATACGGCGTGTCTGCTCGATAGATGTCTCGCGGGCTAATACAATTTGCTTAAAGCCTGCAGCTTCTAACCATTTGGCCTTCTCGGGGGTGCAATTATCCATTTGCGTTGAGGCGTGTAAGGCAATAGGGGGAAGCTTCATTTTAAGCAAACTGAGGTCTTGTACGATGAGCGCGTCAACACCTATATTATATAGTTGCCAGATGAGCGCCTCTGCACTTTTAAGTTCACTATCCCAAAGAATTGTGTTGAGCGTTACGTATATGCGTACTCCAAAGAGGTGAGCATAGTCACATAGCTTCTTTATATCTTCAATAGAATTACCTGCTGCGGAGCGTGCGCCAAAACTGGGGCCACCTATATATACGGCATCTGCTCCATGCTTAATAGCTTCTATGCCGCATTCTATGTTGCGGGCTGGAGCAAGTAATTCTATCTTTCCTTTTTTCTTATTTTGTAGCGTCATGTTTTGTGAACGTTATTTATGACAAAGATAGTGCAAACCGAACGCAAAAAGCCAAGCTTGCTTGAGATTTTTGCTGAGGTGCAGCCTATCTTATACAAAGATAGTGCAAACCGAATGCAAAAAGCCAAGCTTGCTTGAGATTTTTGCTGAGGTGCAGCCTATCTTATACAAAGATAGTGCAAACCGAATGCAAAAAGCCAAGCTTGCTTGAGATTTTTGCTGAGGTGCAGCCTATCTTATACAAAGATAGTGCAAACCGAATGCAAAAAGCCAAGCTTGCTTGAGATTTTTGCTGAGGTGCAGCCTATCTTATACAAAGATAAAGTGCAATTTGAAAGCCGCTCCCTATAACAAAATCCACCCCGCAATGCCACACAATATAATCATAAAGAGGGCATTGAAGCGGTAGACACCCACACCTATTAGTGTAGATAGAAAAAGGAAAATGCTAATCCCAAAGTCCCATGGGGTAGTGGTCAGCGAACCGAAATTGTCGGCTCGCATCATAATAATGGTGGCCGCACCAATAAGTCCTGGCACAAGAGGACGTAATACTACCATGGCGCAGTCGTAAAAGTTTTGATATTTGTGCTTTTCTTGCACTTTGGTATAAAATGCAGTCCAAAAAGTGGAGGGGACGATGAGTCCTGCTATGGTACAAAGACTGGCGGCAATGGTGCCAAAGAAGCCAAACTTGTTGGCTGTGGCAATGGTGGCGGTTAGGGTGGCGGTGTTGAGACCTGTTCCACCGGGTAATAAGCGGCAGAATACCATCAAGTCGGCCATTTGAGCGGGAGTAAACCAATGATGAAGTGTTATTACTTCATGCTCAATAAGAGCTTGTGCGCTCGCGTTGCCACCGATGCCTAAGAAACTAACTTGAAAAAAGCTAAGGAAAAGAATAAGAAAAATCATCATTGTTCCGAATCGTTAGTAGTTTGAACAAATATGGCATATAGTGCGGCTAATACAATGAGTCCTATTATAATATAGCTGGGCGAAATGCCTAATAACCCAATGGCGATGGCAGCTCCTATGGGTATCCAAATCGTGCTGAGCGTAATGCTTGAGTTACGCCACATTTGAAGGCAGGGTAGGGCAATAAGGGCAACAATGGCGGGGCGTGCACCGCGCATAAAGGATTGAACCCAACTTAATCCTACGAGCTCGTTGTAGAAGGTGGAAAATAGCAAAAACAAAAAGAGTGGGGGCAGAATCATGCCCATGATACAGGCTGTTGAACCCTTCCAGCCCATAAGTTGCTTGCCAAAGTAGTTGGCAAGGTTGACATTGAATACGCCTGGCATGGTTTGTACAATAGCTATGTGACGTGAAAAGTCATCGTCTGTCATCCAACTATTTTTTTTAACGATGGCTCTTCTGAGGGGCACAATGGTGGCATAGCCATCGCCTATGCAAAGTCCACCCGCTTGTAAGAATGTAAGGAAGAGTGTCAAAAAGTTTAGTGGCATAAATCTAATAGTTTAAAAAGGTAAGTTGAATAAATGCTTTTGCAAGAACGATTTATTCAACTTACCTTTGCTTTGTAATGATTACTGATGTTGTTCGCGATAAAGGTCGTTTACAGTCTTAACGGGGTTGAAAGTAGAAAGGGGCACTTCTACGAAAACAGTGTTCCAATCACTCATCGCTCCGTTCCAAAGTCCTGGTAGTTCAAGTGCTTTGAGCTCCTTACCGTCTTTGCTCTTATGAGAGATGAAACCTGTTTGAGGATCAACGTAATCGGGTAAGTGGAAGGCTTGGCCTTTATAGTCCTTAATGGCACATACGAGGTCAACGGGATTGAAGTGAGTTCCCTTCTCAAACATTTCTTTCTTCTCGGGATTGTTCATGTCAATTTGTGAACTTTCAAGAATTTGAAGTGATATTGTGCCATCGGCATTGTAGGCTAAGAACGGACCGCCGCCAGGCTCGCCCACGTTGCGCACCATGCCACAGACGCGCATGGGGCGGTTGAGTTTTTTGCGCAAGTAAATGGCCATTTCGGTGTCCTCCAACATTTTTGTCTCGGGATTTTTCGTGAAGAGTTTCTTCTGTACGAATTGTAACATTTCGCGAAGGTCGTCCATGGTATACTTGCCACTATCCAACTTGCGTAGGTAGGCGAAAGCTTGTGCTTGTAGTTTGACCAAGACTCCTGCTAATAGTTTCTTGTAGCGAACGGTGTCTTCCTTTAAGCGGTCGGGTACGACATTGTCAATGTTTTTGATGAATACGACATCTGCATCAATGTCGTTAAGGTTTTCAATCAAAGCGCCGTGTCCGCCCGGACGGAATAAGAGATTGCCGTCCTTTGTTCTGAAAGGAGTATTGTCGGGGTTAGCCGCAACCGTATCTGTACTGGGCTTTTGCTCAGAGAAGGTTACATGGTATTTTACTCCAAACTTAGCCTCGTAGGTGGGTACGACTTCTTTCACCAATGTTTCAAACAATGAACGGTGTTCGGGCGAAACGGTGAAGTGTACGTTGACGGTATTGTTCTTTTCACGTGCATAAAGTGCACCTTCGACCAAATGTTCTTCAAGTGGTGTGCGGCTACCTTCTGGATAGCGGTGAAACTTTAATAATCCCTTGGGAAGGGCTCCATAGTTAAGTCCTTCGGCACTTAACATCGCTTTTGCCACCTTTTTTTGCTGGTTGGTCGCTATCAGATTGTCAATATTTCGGTCAAAAAGTCGTGTGCAAACAGCATCTAAGTCATTGAAATACGGAGCTTTATGAATATTGTCGAAGAAGAATTTCTCGAAATCTGTGGTAGGCTCATTGTATTCTGCGTCCACGAATGCGAATACGTTCTTAAACATGCGACTGGCAGCGCCTGAAGCAGGTACGAATTTTACTACCTTATTTTGCTCATTAGTGGTGTAATTTTCCCAAGAAGTTAAAAAATCTTTTTCTTCTTCTGCATTAGGAGTCAAAATACCTTTTTCGACACTTGCAGCAGCTGCAAGGCGCAAAAAAGGAAAGCCTGAGGCAAAGCAAGCTAATTGATGTTCAAATTTCTCTTCACTGATGCCTTTTTTAGCTAACAGTGCTTTGTCTTTTTCTGTTATCATGGTGCAAAGTCTTTTATGTTGTTTCTCCTTTTAGGGTGGTTCTAATAATTCTGAAATAGGGATTTGTGCGCTATCGGAAGTGTATTTTTGAAAGTTTGTGAGGGAGCATAGCGGGCTATGTGACCGAACAAACTTTCAAAAAGACACTTTCGAGAGCGTACAAATCACATTTCAGAATAGCAGAACTCTAAAAACAGAATTTTTAGAACCACCCTTTATTGTAAAGGGAGGCGTTAAAGTTTTTCGGCAAAAGCTTCGATTGCTCTTTCGGCTGTTTTGATAGCTTCTTCAAGAGGGAAGGGAAGTTCACCACCTGAGGCATTCAAATGTCCGCCACCGTTGAAGAATGCTTCAGCCATTTTGTTACAAGGAAAGTCGTCAACTGAACGTAGTGAAACGCGAATGACGTCACGCTCTGTGTCCTCACGTAGCGAAATGCTCAGTCGCATACCTTTCACTTGCAATGGCATATTTACCAATCCTTCTGCATCACCGCGAATAAAGTTGAAGCGCTTCATCTCGCTACGTGTAAGGGTGTAGATAGATGCACGGTTGTTGGCATAGAATTTCAACTTTTCGTACAGAATGTAGCCTGTCAAGCGCATGCGATCAACAGAATATACATTGAATACGTTGCGATAGATCTTATCTTTGTCGATACCTTTGGTAAGAAGAAGTGAGATAACTTCGTATATTTCAGGGTTGTTGGAGTTGTAGGTGAAGCCCCCTGTGTCGGTCATCATGCCAGTGTAAAGGCAAGTAGCTCCTCCGAGTGTCATGCTTTCAAAGCCTCCTAATTGGTAAATGAGTCGGAAGATGATTTCGCTCGTAGCACACATGTTGGGGAATGAAATCACTTGCTTGGCTACTTTGGTGTCGGGGTCGATGTGGTGGTCGATGATAATCTTATCAGCCTTAGTGCGGGCGACAACTCCTTGCATCTCTTGCAAACGTGATAGTCCATTAAAGTCGAGACAGAAGATAAGGTCTGCTTCGTTAATGATAGCACTCGCATTTGCCTCATGACGACAATAGTATTGTATGAGATGAGAGTTCGGTAACCATCGTAAAAAGTCGGGAAATGGATTAGGAAGAACTACTGTCACTTTTTTGCCTAATTGAGTAAGGTATTCGGCCCAACCTAATGACGAACCTACAGCATCACCATCAGGGCCGCGATGGGCACAGATAACAATCTTATGGCTCTGCTGTATGGTTTGCAATAGCGAAAATAGTTCGTTATTTGATAAAAGTGGCTTCATGTTTCTCGTGTTATTCTCCTAAATGTTTTAATATGCGTACCTCTTCGACGGGGTCGGCAGCTTTGAATACGGCCGAACCTGCGACTAATACGTCTGCTCCCGCTTCGACTAATTGAAGTCCCGTCTGACGATTTACGCCACCGTCAATTTCAATCAAAGCGTGTGAATTAGTGCGCTCGATTAGTTCACGCAAACGACGCGTTTTATCTAATGAGTGTTCTATGAACTTTTGTCCGCCAAAACCAGGATTAACAGACATGAGCATAACGAGGTCAACGTCGCCAATAATCTCTTCTAATACGTTGACGGGTGTATGGGGATTAAGCGTAACACCAGCCATCATGCCTTCCGTTTTAATCTGCTGAATGACGCGGTGAAGGTGGGTGCAAGCCTCATAATGTACGTTCATTACTTTAGCGTTAAGTGCTTTGACTTCATTAATGAACTTTTCGGGGCGTTCAATCATAAGGTGTACATCGAGTGGCTTAGTAGCATGCTGAGCCATAGCTTGCATGACGGGGAAACCGAATGAAATGTTAGGTACAAATACGCCATCCATAACGTCAAGGTGATACCAATCGCATTCGCTATGATTGAGCATTTCGAGGTCGCGTTGTAGATTGCCAAAGTCGGCAGAGAGAAGTGAAGGAGATACTAATGGCATAATTCTTAATATATGTATGAAGTGGGGCATTATTTAGCCCTATTATTTGTGTTTTGATTTACCTAATTAAAAGAGATTTTCAATAGGTGGATTAAGTGTGGGAGTGAGTTCTTGTACACCTTTCTCGCGTAGGCGTTGAATGTGTCTAAGCTCGTTTAGAGCAAAGTCTTTGTTCTCATTTTCATTGAGCATGCTACAACATAATTTTTGTGCCTTTTCAAAAAAGTGGCGTTCAATGTTGATGTAAACGTCTTGTCGTCGCAAGAAATCGTAAAATTCTTGAAGATGTTCGGGCACTTCCCTTTCATTTTCAAGGTATTCTTGTATCTGTGTCTTGACGTTGGTGCTATAAAACTCAAGGGCTTGCTCACTTCTGAAGTCTTTTAGTGCTACCAGACAAGTGATCATTTCTTCTATGTGGTTCGTTTGGTTTGATCCAGACAATATATGTAGGTAGAAGAAAGCTGTTTTGAACTGCTTCATTTTAATGTAGCAGTGCCCTAAGATAAAGCACACTTCGAAGATGATGCTTTGTTGCTTCTTGTCGCTTGTATAGAATTCATTGTTCAGCCTATTGTAAGCTCGACTTAGGTGTAGCGCTGCTTCGTAGTAACGCTTTTGTCGTGCAAAGCGTTTGCCCCAATAGATGTCGTAGCCCAATTCAGCATGCGTAATAGTGTGTATGAGCTCTTGTTCGGGCGACCATTCATCGGTTTTGCCCTCTTTTATTTTATCTTGGGCATCTTTCCATAGATAATCGAACTCTACTTGTTTGCGGTGACCATCTTTCCAATCGTAGCCTATAACAAAGCTACCGCCTGTCACGCGTGTATAGCCGTTTGCTGACTGAAATTCGCTTTGCGGATTGGTAGACTTCTCTGGGAGCATGTAGTTGATGCGAATGTATACAATATGCTCATTTACTCCCAGGTTTTCAATGTAAAGCGTGAGCCAGTGTGTTCTCTTAGAGTTTATCTCATTCTTACGTTGATAGGCTATTTTAATGCTACCATTTTGCGCTTTCGGAGCTTGATCTTGCTGTAATTGGTGTATAATGGGGGTGGTTAAAGCATAGTGCAAAATGCTGTTTGGGTCCATTGTTGAGAATTGATACCCATCGTCACTTTCGCATTTCATTTCAAGTAGTTTGCTCTCAGGGGGCAGAATTTCTTGTGTGTTTAGCCATTCGCCTAATAAACATTCCTCGGTTGATTGTATGAGATGATTTGCATTGAAACTCATTTCATTTTGTGAGTGGCGCGCTTCAACTTCATTAATCCAATTGTTTTGCTCAAGTAGGTTGCTTTGTGCGTATTCAAGGTCAGAAAAGCGTGTTTCGATCATTTGTTTGTCTAATTGATCTACACGTTCATCTATAATACGCTGAAGAACAAAGCACTCTTGCATAGCGTCGGTTAAGTTGTCAGTTAACTCATGCGAAAGGATAGTGAAGGGTATGTGACAAGCCAAGTGTACGTAAATCTGATTCTTCTCGTCGTCAATAAAGTAGACCGCTCGTGCTATGCTGCTGGTATTATTTGTCTCGTTGCAAGTAGTACGAATGGCTTGAAGTTTATCAAGGTTGGCGATATAGATATAGGGATAATGTAGCGAGAAACCTTTGACATTGGTATCGCTCATTGGTATAAAGAGCGAAAAATTTCCTGATTGGTATTCAAAGGTAAATAGCATGTCCTTCCCCTCATTGAGTGTAACCTTTTCGTACTTAATATTGAGTTTTTTAAGGCTGTTACGCATAATGCCAAGGTATAGTTCTATAGTCACCTTATTGCTTTGTGTCTTGTGCATTAATTTGTCAAGAATCTTTGCAATATTCCCTGTCCTTTTAAGGTAAAATATTACGAGAATAGCTAAAGAACTAATGATGACTATAATAAAGGATATGATGGTTGTAATACTAATGTACATGCTTTTTGAGTCATTTTTGTGACTGTTTTCTCAAATCTTAGATTCAGTCTGTTATTAAAATAATTGCTTATTATATTATATAGATGCAAAGATACTGCAAGGTGAGCGCAATGCAAAATGAAAGTTGGAAAACTTTAAATTATAGGATGTTCATTATGACAAAAAGCTACTCAAAACTGCAATATGTTGAGGAGTTGCGCACGAACGCAAGCTCACCTGGGGGCGACGCGTCCCCGCGTCGGCATTGCCAACTTGGGGCTCGATGCCCCAAGCTGGCAATACTTGAATTAGTGATATTCATGTATTTGTAAGTCAAGGCTCGAGGCCTTGACTTGCAAATACATGAATATCGGGTCTATGTTGATTCGTGAGGGTAGCGGTTTGCTTATTTCCTCAAAAACTCTTACCTTTGAAGTCATGGATACAATAGTGTGGGTAAAAATTTTTTTTATGACAAATTGCAGTGTACCCACACGATTCGTTACAGAGCCATTCATCTTTCCATTAAAGACATAAGAATAGAATATCATTAAAGAAACAAAACAACGATTATGAAAAAAATAACTTTATTGTTTTTAGCTTTGGTTTGCACGATGACAGCTTGGGCAAGTGAGATTGACACAACGGCGGTTGATGCCATTTATAAAGAGTTATTGGCAAATCCGAAAGTTACAAAAAAACAGTGCGATACACCGGCGAATGGGAACGAAGTATAAGGGGCTTTTCTTGGAGACAAGGCGAGGGCCGTGGTTGGACCGTGGACACACGTCTGACACTGAGAAAGGCAAATAGAGCCGATTTAGAACGCTACTTAAAGGTGTTTTACGACTATAAGCCTTATACGCACGTTATTGTAAAAGGAGACCGTGCGGATATGGGATTAGAAAAATGTAAGACGTTCTACGGATTGAGATGGGAAGATGGTACGCTTTATTTTTTGAAGGCTAAAAAGCTTGAAGATGAATTTTGTGTGCCTATAGACTGGCACCTTATAAGTTATTACAAAGGTGTGACACATCGTCCCGATAATTGGGATAGCATTGATGCGCCAACACGCAGATTATTGGGTTTGAGCCATTTGTGGAGCAGTGTGAAGCAAAACTTTGTGTTCATGGAGCGTGTGGCAGTGAATTGGGACAGCTTGTATGTAGCCATGATTCCACAAATAAAGGCAACGACGGTCGATGGCGAAGCAGTGCGCTTGTTGCAGCGCATGGCAGCAACACTTAACGATGGACATACCTATGTGTATAGCTACTATCCGCAAGATATAAAAAACATGCCTTTTGCCACACGTTGGGTAGACGGTAAAGTGTATGTCGATAAGGTGTATAGTTCTGCCTTTGTGAAGCAAGGCATGCGCCGTTGACAAGAGTTGGTAAGCATTGATGGCGAGGACGTGCAGACTTATGCACAGCGCGAAGTGATGCCTTATATTTCGGCTTCAACAGAACAATGGCGTATGCACGAGACCTACGACGGCATGGAACTGACAAAATGTTTTGGAACAAAGCCTATGACCGTAGAATTGCGCGATGGTAAGAAGACCTTGCATATCACCTATGATTTTAAGGGAAACAACTTTGATTTGTATAATAGCCAACAACCCGAGCTAATGACGTTTAAAGAGTTAGAAAACGGCATTGGCTATATGAAAATCTCTAACTTCATGGACGGACGTTTGACTAAAGAGTTCGATAAGGTTTACCCTGAAATATTGAAAACACGTGCGCTAATTATAGACATTCGCAGTAATCATGGTGGAAGCTCAGTCAACGCAGATTACATTGCCAAGCATTTTTATGCCGACAGCTTGCTGACAGGTGCCTGGGAGAGTCGTCAATATATTCCTGCCTTTGCCTCGTGGGGTTATCCCGAAAAGGTGTATCATGGCGAGGGCGACGTGTGGCGACATAGTGAGGCTGACACGTTTAAACTTTATCTCAAACCCGTGGTATTGTTGGTAGATCGTGGCACATTCTCGGCTGCTGAGGACTTTATATCTGTGATGCGTGCCACAGGAAATTGCACCTTGGTGGGCGAGAACACAGGAGGCAGTACAGGCAATGGCGTATTGGTATCGATAATCCCAGGTGTTTGTGCCGCCAATATTTGCTCAAAGCACGATTATGCAGCCGATGGCACAGAGTTCGTGGGCAAGGGGTTCGCACCCGATGTGCACGTAACAGAAACTTATAACAGCTATTTTAAGGCAAAGCGTGACAATGCGTTGACGAAAGCTGTGCAATGGCTGAAGAAAAAGTTTTGATGTATAATTGCCGTGCAGTGAAGTGTCTTAATGTTTATTCCTGTCTGTTCGACAAATTGCAGTTTAAAAGCCTCTACAAAATGTTTCAGAATGCCCTAAATAGGCATTGGCTTACGTATATTTTACCAATGGTGTTTTTTGCTTTCATGTTTCATTTTTATGTTT
>OMCE01000368.1_pt1 | contig 23432 bp, 20 predicted proteins | sample 1644981 | NCBI WGS metagenome assembly OMCE01 (sample SAMEA103958151, study PRJEB25191) | human gut metagenome | reverse complement strand
GAAGTGATTTCGAGACAGATTGCGAATACGCATACATTTTTCAACCTTGTGATGACGCTGATCTGGGTACCGCTTGTTGGAGTTATGGTGAAAATCGTAATGCGTCTGATCCCGGACGGAGAAGTGAAAGAAGTCAATGCAGTGCAGCCAAAATTTCTTGATAACAAACTGATCAGTCAGCCTACAGTTGCATTACAGCTTGCAGTAAGAGAATTGATGAATTGCGGAGAGCAGGTAGGCGCGATGCTGAAAAAGGCAGCAGAAAAGATTGATAGTGGAGATGGTGCTTCTGTTGAAGAATTTGTAAAGAGCAGAGAAGTGACAGCTGAGCTTACAGGAAAGATCACAGATTATCTGGCTGAGATGGCAGCCGCCGGAGTTATGACAGAGCAGCAGGCAGCAAGAGCCGCAGAGCTTCAGTATGTATTGATCGATATTGACAGAATCAGTGAACTTACGAAAAATGTCGCTGTTTCCATGCAGACAGAAAAGCTTGTGAAAAAGGACAAGAAGAGTGCAAAAGAAGAAAGAGTACAGTTCTCACAAGAAGCATCAAAGGATATACAGAAGAGCATGGAACTTGTCAGTGAAATGTACAATATGGTCATGAAAATGGTTAATAACGAAGAGGCAAATGAGGCTGAAAATCTTGTCAAGATGAAAGAAAAGATCCGCAAGATGGACGGAGATATCAGAAAAGGACATATTAAACGTGTACACAAAGGAAAATGTAAGGCAGGACTTACGGCTGCATTCAATGAGATTCTACATAACGTGGAGAGAATCGGAAACAGCTGTGTGAATCTGGCAGATGCGGCAGAGGACGGAGTGAGATTCAGCACATTTTTAAGAGAGATGGAGTAGAGAACTTTATTATGAGCAGGCAAACTTTCAATAGAAGAGAGTTTGCCTGTTTTCTATCTACGCGAACAACGAGCCAAAGTCCGTGCTTGCACGAGACCTTGGCGACTGCCGCGATAACTTGAGAAACTCGCGAAGCGTGTTTCTCATAGTTCATGACAATAGAATGCTTGCAGAGCGTGCATTCTATTGTTTCATAGGTTTTTCCGGGACGATAACAAAAGCTGTTGGATCCGGGCAACGTCAGCATCCAGATGAATGAGAAGCGCAGGATACGTCTGGTGGAGACGGGCGTCTAAAATGGCATTGTCGACAAGAAGCCGGTTATCCTGCGTTGTATCGGCAGCAGCCAGGAAGAAGAGCAGAGGGCTGCCCCAGGAAAGCATCTCGGAAATCTGTGAGTCGGAGATCCTTTCAGCCGCGTTTGTATTGTCGTATGTGCGGCAGACACCGTAGATACGCTGGCGTGCGTTCAAAAGGTCGACAAGCTGACGGCTCTGCAGGGAGCCGAACGGAACCAGAAATGCGAGGTTGTCGCAGCTGCAGGTGAGTTCCAAAAGGTCGTCCGAGTAGGTGCAGTCGGTGTCCATGAAGTCGAGGAAAAAGCTGCAGTCAGGAAATTCGCGGATAAGCCCAAGTTGTCTGGTGTCTGTGGTAATGCTCTGGGCAGGCAGATGGAGACGGAACGCGTAGGTACCATTTTTCAGGGCGGCGGAGAGCTGTTCTTTTAACTGGGAGGCAGAGCTTTCCGGAGAAAGGGAGATCTCTGCAAGCCAGTGCGGATAGTCTTTTTCAGCGGTAATCTGACGGAGCCGGGAAGCGCCGCAGGTCCAGGAATTATAGCCGATATTGATGCCGAGCGTCTTGAGGGAGTCGGTATCGACGGAAGAAACCAGCTGCTTTAGCATTTCATAATAAGGACCGTCTTCGTTGAGCAGCAATCTCTGGAAGAGGGAAAAAAGCTCTTCCTGAAAACGTCCCTTGGCAAACTGACGTCCGAGGTCAGCCAGACGACGGATACTTCTGTATGGATCTTCTTTTATATTTTTGAGGCACTGGCTGACTGCAAAATCGATCAGGCCGCGGGTAATGTCATTTTTCGTCATAACGGCTCCTTTGACTGGTTGTAAGTTTATAAATAGACAAAAATCAGTTTTTTTTCTATTCTAACATACTTATAGCTTACATGAGAACGTAAAATAAAAAAATGGACAGATATTTTGAACTGTCCGAAAGTGAGACGTTCAAAATGGTCTGTCCTTTTCCCGTAACAATAGAATGCCTGCAGCGCAACCTTTTATTCATGACAATAGAATGCTCGCAGAGCGTGCATTCTATTGTTGTGTACAAATTTTTTAGAGGATAGAATGCGGCGGCAGGTCAGCCAATGACTTTCCAATGTTTGTCGGCGTGGTTTAAAACCTCGCAGCCGTCAGCAGTGACTAACACAAGGTCCTCTACGCGAACGCCAAATTTGCCGGGCAGATAGACGCCGGGTTCGATGGAGAAGGTCATACCCTCCTGAATTTCTGCCGGATTGCCCTGGCTGACGTCGCCGGCTTCATGGGCCTGCATGCCGATGGAGTGTCCGAGACGATGCGTGAAATATTCGCCGTATCCTGCTTCGGAGATCACGTCCCGCGCTGCCTTGTCCAGATCGCAGAAACGCACGCCTGGACGAATCAGGCTTTCCGCTTTTTCGTTGGCGCTGCGGACGAGGTCGTGGATCGCAGCGTAGTCGGGATCAGCCGTTTCGCAGAAAAAGGTACGGGTCATATCGGAGCAGTAGCCCTCTTTTTCGCAGCCCATATCGATAACGATGCCGTCGCCGGGCTTTAATACGGTGTCGTCAGGCTCGTGGTGCGGGTCTGCAGCGTTTGCACCAAACGAAACTATGGTGGAAAAGCTTTCTATACATCCGGCTTCTTTATAGAGGGAGCGGATATAATCTGCACATTCCAGCTCGGTCATGCCTGCTTTGATGTGGGCGGCAGCTTTTTCGATGCAGACATCGTTTAAAAGGGACGCCTCGCGCATTTTCTGACGCTCATATTCGTCCTTGATTGCGCGCTCGCCGTCGATGCAGGAGGATGCGTTTACATAGCGAACATTGGGATGATGCTCCATCAGGGCGAGCAGGAAACGTGCGGGCCAGTTTTTGTCGATACCCATGTCTACGTTGCCGTCCACCAGCCCCGCGATAACGGCAACGCCGTCGTCTGTATCGGAAAACCAGGTTTTCGGGATATCGATATCCGGGACAACAAAAAGATTATTTAAGAAAAAGCGATGCTTTCCGTCAGTGCGCAGGTACAGCGCATAGAGACGTTCGTAAGGGTCAACCCATACGCCGGTCAGATAGCGGATGCTCAAAGGATCGCTGACGATCATCTGAGTCAGACCCATTTTGGTTAAGCGGGAGCAGACATGCTCCAGCCGTGTTATATACATTTGTTCCATGGAAAAAATCTCCTTTCATGATAAGGAATACGCCAGAGGGCGCTGCGCATTTATCATAATCCCTTCGGATAGCGGATGACAAGGTATTTTTGCAGAGAAAATTTATTACAGTTCACTCGTACCCTTCTGCGTTCAGATTCCGTGCTTGCACGAAAATCTGAACGCAGAAGGGTACGAAGGGAGCGCCATTCTATGAGCAAAAAGAGCTGCAAAGCAGCGGAGAGCATCGAAGATGCGCTTTTGCGAATGGCGCGAGTGAACAGTAACAAAATTCATTACAGTTCCCTTGTACCATTCGCGTATAAAATCGACGGAAACCGGAAACGCTGTAAATGGCTGGCAGACAGTTCAAACGATAGGGTCGTTTCATGACATAGTCATTGCATTATATGACTATGTCATGCCTGCCATGTTATCTGAAAGGAGGCTGAAAAATGAGCAAGACACTGGATTATATCGCGTTGATCGTCGTCTTTATTGGAGCTGTCAACTGGGGACTGATCGGATTGTTCCGGCTGGATCTGGTGCGGCTGATCTTTGGGGATATGACGTGGATCAGCCGGATTATTTATGTGCTGGTCGGAATCTGCGGCATCTATTTGCTGACATTTCTGGGTAGGGTTGACCAGGAGGCGTAAGCCGTCGAAAAGTAGTCCGAACGCAGTTTCAGGGAATTTTATCGGTATGACAGGAAACAACGTTTCGGCGGTTCATTTCGCACCTGGGCATTGCAGTGTTCAGGTGCGGATGAACTGTACAGTTCACTCGCACCATTCGCGGTGACGGAACGGTTGAATCTAAAACGCAGACATAGTAAAATAAGAATGATGCCAGGGTTGTGGGAGTGCACAGCACGGAATAATCCGCAGGCATCAAGGTAGGGGCTTTTGACCCCGACATCATAAGAATACAGGGATTGCCTGGTGCAATAAAAATCTGCAGGGAAAAGCAGGAGGACAGGAATGGAAAAGACAAAAGAAGAAAAACGGGGACAATTTCAGCGTTTGGAAGGAGAAATTGCAGAAGAATCCAAACGGCTGGCGATCGCAATCGGGGGCGCGGCAATTTATTCAGCGGGCGTCAATTTGTTTATCGTACCGGCAGGATTGTACAGTGGAGGCATTATGGGTTTTGCCCAGATTGTACGAACGATTTTGGTCAGTTATCTGCATCTGCCGATTCAGAATTTTGATATCGCGGGTCTGATTTATTATGCGATCAATATTCCGGTGCTTCTGCTCGGTATGAAAGATATTGGAAAACAGTTTTTCGTAAAAACGATTTGCTGTCTGACAGCGGTGACGATATTTTTGTCGTTTATCCCGATTCCGACGGAGACGCTTTTACATAATGACATTCTGGGCAGCACGGTGATCGGTGCCCTGATGTGCGGCTTCGGCATGGGAACGGCGCTTCGGATGGGGGCATCGCTGGGTGGAACTGATATTATTGCGCTGCTTTTGATCAAATGGAAGAAAAATATCAGCGTCGGCAAGGTCAATATCATCACGAACGCTGTACTTTACGGAATCTGCCTGTTCCTGTTTGACGTCAGCACCGTGATTTATTCTCTGATCTACGCGGCGGTCAGCGCGTTTGCGGTCGATCACGAGCATTCACAGAACATTAACGTCGAGGTGCGGATTATCACGAAGCTGGACGACACGGGACTGGAGCAGGAAATCCTGCAGAAGATGGACAGAGGAATTACTCGTCTGGAAAGCACGGGCGCTTACACGAATGAAAAGTCGAACATGCTTTACATTCTCGTGTCCAAGTACGAGGTCGGCCAGCTGAAAAACATTGTGCTCAAATACGATCCGCATGCGTTTATTGTTATGAACGAGGGCGTGACGGTCATCGGACATTACAAAAAGAAGCTGTAAAAAAATGGTAAAAAATGGCATCCACGATAGAGTGGATGCCATTTTTAATTCATGACAATAGAATGCTCGCAGAGCGTGTATTCTATTGTTTCATAGAAAATCCTGTTTACTGTTTTTTTACATCTTTCTCTTCATTTTTCGGCTCGCAGGTCAGATGCATGCCGAGTTTTTTGAAGATGCCCTCATCTACAGAGGAAAGCAGGACGGAGGAATGAACCTCGCATCCTTTTAAGAGCGGAACCGCATTCAGGGCGCGGGCAGCGTCCGGGCTGGTTGCAGCACTGATGGAAAGTGCGATCAGAATTTCGTCCGTATGAAGACGGGGGTTCTGGCTGCCCAGATAGTTGATCTTGAGGGTCTGGATCGGGTGGATCGCATCCGGAGATACCAGATGGATTTCATGATCGATGCCTGCAAGAATCTTTAAGGCGTTGAGCAGGCAGGCTGCGGATGCGCCGAGCAGGTCGGAGGTCTTGCCGGTCACCAGAGTGCCGTCAGGAAGCTCGATGGCAGCGGCGGGAGCGCCGGTAGCCTCTTCGCGGTTCATGGCAGCAGCGATTACTTTGCGGTCTGCAACAGTAATTCCAGCCTGCTTCATCAGAAGCTCGAGCTTGTACAAAACGGCGGGCGTGGAATTTCCGCGCTTTAAGTCGCATAAGCAGTTGTAATAACGGCGGATGATTTCCTGTCTGGAGGCTTCCTTGCAGGCCTCATCGTCGATGATACAGTTGCCAGCCATGTTGACGCCCATATCCGTAGGGGACTTGTAAGGACATTCGCCCATGATTTCTTCAAAAATAGCGCTCAGAACAGGGAAAATCTCAACGTCGCGGTTGTAGTTGACGGTGGTAACGCCGTAAGCTTCCAGATGGAACGGGTCGATCATGTTGACGTCGTTTAAATCAGCGGTAGCAGCCTCATAGGCGAGGTTGACCGGGTGCTTTAACGGCAGATTCCAGATCGGGAATGTCTCGAACTTGGCGTAGCCGGCGTTGACGCCGCGCAGATGCTCATGATACAGCTGGGAAAGGCAGGTAGCCATTTTGCCGCTGCCGGGTCCGGGTGCGGTTACGACAACGAGCGGACGGCTGGTTTCGATATAATCGTTTTTGCCGTAGCCTTCTTCGCTGACGATTTTTTCCACGTTGGTCGGATAACCTTCAATAATATAGTGGATATAGCAGCGGATGCCGAGGGTTTCGAGCTTTTTGCGGAACAGGTCCGCAGCGGGCTGACCGGCATACTGTGTGATGACAACGCTTCCGACGTAAAGACCGATATTGCGGAATGCTTCTGTAAGACGCAGCACCTCGAGGTCATAAGTCAGACCGAGATCACGGCGTGTTTTGTTGGTTTCCAGCGCACTGGCGGAGATCGCGATGACGATTTCTGCCTGATCCTTTAACTGGAGCAGCATTTTTAACTTACTGTCCGGCTCGAATCCGGGCAGTACTCTGGCCGCATGATAGTCGTCGAACAGCTTGCCGCCAAATTCCAGATACAGTTTATCCCCGAACATGGAAATTCGTTCGCGGATATGGGCAGACTGCATCTGCAGATACTTTTGATTGTCAAAACCGATATTCATAAGAAACTCCCTGTGTAAACTTTAGTGTAGCAGTTACTTGAAAAATCGTGACGGATTCGTCACGACAAACTCTGACACAATTATATAACGCATTGAAAGAAAAAATCTACCGTTTCCTGAGAAAAAATCTGCAGATATTTCGCGGAAAGGAACTGACGCTTGATTTTACAGGCTTTTTCCGCTATGATTCATGACAATAGAATGCTCGCAGAGCGTGTATTCTATTGTTCATGACAATAGAATGCTTGCAGAGCGTGCATTCTATTGTTTGGTGGAAATGATGGCATAGGAATGGAGACAGAATGAAAAAAAGAATTGGAATTTTTCTGGCGGCGCTTCTGCTGCTGTCTAGCTGCGGCAGGGACAGCGGTCGGCTGAAAATGGGTGCTGCGGGACTTGGAGGAACGTATCAGGCATTTTCCGATGCGTTTGCAAAGCTGGAATCCGAGACGAACAACAGGGAGATTGAGGTGCGTACGACCGCCGGATCGGCTGCAAACCTCCGGCTTTTATCCCAGAATTATATTCAGCTCGCGCTGTGTCAGGCGGATTTGCTGGAGGATGCCTGGAACGGAACCGGGCAGTTTCAGGGAACAGAGCCGATCCGTGGATTCGGGGCTGTAGCGGGCGTTTATGAAGAAGCGTGTCAGATTGTGGTGCGCGCAGACTCTGAAATTTCGACGGTGGAAGAGCTGGAAGGACACAGGGTCAGCATCGGTGAGGAAGAGTCCGGGACGAAGCAGAACGCGCTGCAGATTCTGGCGGCATACGGTCTGAACGAAAAGCTGGTGGAGGAAGTTTCCCTGAATTACACAGAGGCTGCGAAGGAGCTGGAAAATGGCACGATCGACGCATTTTTCTGTACGGCAGGAGTGCAGACGGCTGCAATTACGAATCTGGCGCAGCGGACAGGAATCCGGTTCCTGAATGTTGACAACGCTGCTGCGGCACGTCTGAAAAAGAGCTATCCGGTTTATGACAGCTGTATTATTGCAGCTGGAACCTATCCGGGACAGGAAGAGGATGTTTCGACGGTTGGCGTAAAAGCGGTCTTGTTGGCGAGCGATAGCGTTTCTGCAGAGGTGGTGGAGGAACTGACTGCGCTTTTATTTGAGGAACAGCAGGAGCTGGATTTTGCGCTGCCGGTGGAGCTGATTACGGACGCAGACGCTGCTGTAGCCGGAATTTCGGTTCCGTTCCACAAAGGTGCAGAGCGGTATTATGAGAGCAGAGGAGAAAAGAGTGAGAATTGAACTGGATATGTATCAGACAATGGCAGTTGCAGTGCTTGCTTTGATGCTTGGAAGATATTTAAGAAAAAAGTGCTGGCTGCTGGAGCGGTTTTGTATTCCTGCGCCGGTAATCGGCGGCGTTATTTTTGCAGTGGCAACATGTATCTGCTATGTGACGGGAATTGCGGAGTTTGTATTTGACGATATTTTAAAAGAAGTATTCATGGTGTTTTTCTTTACCTCGGTAGGCTTTCAGGCAAATCTGAAGGTTCTGAAAAGCGGCGGGAAATCCATGATTATCTTTCTGGGACTGGTAATCGGTCTGATCGTGCTGCAGAACGGAACTGCGGTAGGCCTGGCGAAGTTTTTGCACCTCGATCCGTTGGTCGGCATGTGTACCGGCTCGATTCCGATGACGGGCGGACACGGTACGGCGGGTGCGTTTGGTCCCGTGCTGGAGGACTTCGGGATTTCAGGGGCAACGACGGTTTGTACGGCGGCAGCGACGTTTGGCCTGGTGGCAGGCAGCGTGATGGGCGGACCGCTCGGCGAACGGCTGGTTGAAAAGCGCGAGCTTTTGAAAACGGCGATTCCTGAGGATGACAGCCTTCTGCTGGAAGAAGATAAAAAACATGAACGCCATGTAAAACAGTATCCGGCTGCATTCTTTCAGCTGGTTCTGGCGATGGGAATCGGAACGGTGTTGTCTCAGGTTTTATCGATGACAGGAATGACATTTCCAATTTATATTGGCGCGATGATCGTAGCCGCCGTGCTGCGGAATCTGAGTGAATACACTGGGAAATTTCCTATCTATATGGGGGAAATCAATGGCATCGGTGGTATCAGCCTTTCCATGTTCCTTGGTTTGGCGATGATTACGCTGAAGCTGTGGCAGCTGGCGGAGCTGGCTGTGCCGATGCTCCTGTTGCTGTCAGGACAGGTGCTTTTGATGTTTCTGTACACTTATTTTGTAGTGTTCCGCGTCATGGGAAAAGACTATGATGCGGCGGTTATTTGTTCCGGTACCTGCGGTTTCGGTATGGGGGCTACACCGAATGCGATGGCAAATATGCAGGCAGTGTGTGAAAAATATGTGCCGTCTGTAAAGGCATATCTGCTGATCCCGATTGTGGGCAGCCTGTTTGCGGATTTTATCAACAGCCTTGTCATTACGCTGTTTATCAATTTCCTGTAAAGCAAGGGGGAGAAATGATGTTTTGGGAAAAAAGAAAAGAAAAAGCGGCAAAATACAAAGTGGAAAATGAAAATTTGGCAGTTCCGGAGATTCACTTAAAAGGAGATGACGACGCAGACCCTGCAGAGGTGTGCGGAGAGGATCAGGATATCGTTTATGAAAATGTGGCGGTTCCGGAAATCCATATCGGTAAAAAGCGCGTTTGAGCCGTAGAACAGAATTCTATTTTGGACTTTGCGTATTGATTTATCCTATCGGAATGTCTATAATTATGGTACTATCGTGGCTTCCATGCATGAAGCGGACGAAAAGAAAGGTTAAATCGAATGGATAATAATATGAACCCGTTTAACGGCGGAAATGGAAATGGTTCCGGCAACGGATCCCAGGGACCGAACGGTTCCGGAGGATCGGAACAGAACAATCCGAGGCGGACGAGCCTGATCCTGTTGGCGATTGCGGCGATTGTGACGTTGATTTCCATGAGCCTGTTTATGCGGATGATCAATAATGCAACCAATCAGGAAATCACCTATGGAAAATTTCAGGAGCTGGTAGAAGACGGCAAGGCGGCAGAGGTTACCTGGGATGACGATACGATTTATCTCAAACTGCAGCAGACAAACCAGAAGACACTGTTTTCTGCGATGCCGGAGGTAACCTATTATACCGGTAAGGCACAGTCGGATGATGCATTGACGGCGTACTTAAAAGAATATAAGGTTGCAAGCTACGGCAAGGATGTTCCGGACAGCTCCGGACTGATTTTGACGATGATCCTGACCTATGTGCTTCCGATTGTCGTTATGTGGCTGCTTTTAAGTCTGCTATTTCGGCGGATGGGCGGAGGCGGCCCGATGGGCGTCGGCAAGAGCAACGCAAAGGTTTATGTACAGAAAGAAACCGGAATCACGTTTAAGGATGTAGCAGGCGAGGACGAAGCAAAGGAGTCGCTGCAGGAGGTTGTCGATTTCCTGCACAATCCGCAGCGCTATGTGAAGATCGGCGCAAAGCTGCCCAAGGGTGCGCTGTTAGTCGGCCCTCCCGGTACCGGTAAGACGCTTCTGGCAAAGGCAGTAGCCGGAGAGGCGAAGGTCCCGTTCTTTTCGCTGACCGGTTCCGATTTTATCGAGCTGTACGTCGGTGTCGGCGCATCGCGTGTGCGCGACCTGTTTAAAGAAGCGACGAAAAATGCGCCCTGTATCATCTTTATCGATGAGATTGATGCAATCGGCAGAAGCAGAGATTCCAAATACGGCGGCGGAAATGAAGAGCGTGAGCAGACGCTGAACCAGCTGCTTTCTGAGATGGATGGTTTTGATACTTCGAAGGGAATTCTGGTTCTGGGGGCGACCAACCGTCCGGAGATTCTGGACAAGGCACTGCTGCGTCCGGGACGATTTGACCGCCGGATTATCGTAGATAAGCCCGACTTAAAGGGACGCGTAGAGATCCTCAAGGTGCACGCCAAAGACGTCAAGATGGACGAAACGGTTGATTTCGATGCAATTGCGCTCGCGACGAGCGGCGCGGTTGGCTCTGACCTTGCCAATATGATCAACGAGGCTGCGATCAATGCAGTCAAAGAGGGCAGGGAATATGTCTGCCAGAAGGATCTGTTTGAAGCGGTCGAGCAGGTACTGGTCGGCAAGGAGAAAAAAGACCGGATCATGAGCGCGCAGGAGCGTAAGATCGTATCCTATCATGAAGTAGGTCATGCGCTGATTGCGGCATTGCAGAAAAATTCCGAGCCCGTGCAGAAGATCACGATCGTGCCCCGTACGATGGGGGCTCTTGGCTATGTCATGCATGTGCCGGAAGAGGAAAAGTATTTAAACACCGAGGCGGAAATCCATGATATGCTGGTCGGCTATCTGGGCGGCCGCGCGGCGGAAGAAATTGTATTTGATACGGTAACGACAGGCGCTTCGAACGATATCGAGCAGGCGACCGGTCTGGCACGCTCTATGGTAACCCGTTTCGGTATGAGCAAAAAGTTCGGTTTGATTGGACTGGAATCCGTAGAAAGTCAGTATCTGGACGGCAGGACGGTTTTAAACTGCTCCGATGCGACGGCGGCTGAGATCGATCAGGAAGTCATGCGTATCCTGAAAGAATGTTATCAGGAAGCGCTGGAGCTGCTGTCCGCAAACCGTGAGGTGATGGATCAGCTGGCGGCGCATCTGATTGAAAAAGAGACGATCACCGGCAAGGAATTCATGCGAATCTACAGACAGGTCAAGGGACTGCCGCAGGAAGAACCGGAGCAGACTGCCGGCGCGCAGATGAAGGCGGCAGAGCAGACTGCAGACGCAGAGAACCCGAGCCAGTCCGATTCAGGAAACAGCTATGGCACAGCACCTGCATCGGGCACAGACACCGCAGCGCAGCTGCAGTCTTCCACGCCGAAGCCATGGGAAGAGTTCGCACGCCAGCAGCAGGAAAGAGAAGACAGCTTTTTCTCGGGAGATACACAGCAGCCGGGAGATGCACAGCAGCCGGCGGATCCATCTGACGCCGAACAGAGCCAGGAACAGGATAAGCCCTGGATTCCTCCGACACCGAAGCCGGAGAATAAAGGCCCGGTAGGACGTTTTTCAGGAGCTGCCCTTCCGGACGACGAGAAGAAATAGGAAAGCTTATCGTAAATGCTATACACGAAGTGTTATGCATGGCGGCAGAACCGGAGTGAAAGAACGTTTATCAGGGACTATGGAAACATAGTCCCTGCTGTATTAGAAGGGGAGAACGCGACATGTTTGTAATAGAAGAAGAGCTGAAAAAACTGCCGCAGAAGCCCGGCGTGTACCTGATGCACGACGCACAGGACAATATCATTTATGTCGGCAAGGCGATTCGCCTGCGCAGCAGAGTACAGTCGTATTTCCGTGAGAAAATTAACCGCGGACCACAGATTGAAAAGATGGTAACGCAGATAGCCCGGTTTGAATATATTGTAACGGATTCGGAGCTGGAAGCCCTGGTTCTGGAAAACAATCTGATCAAGGAACACAATCCGAAATACAACACACTGCTCAAGGATGATAAAACCTATCCCTATATTAAGGTCACAGTCGGGGAGGCATATCCGCGCGTGCAGTTTTCCAGACTGATGAAAAAGGACAAATCGAAGTATTTCGGGCCGTTTACCTCTGCGGCGGCGGTCAAGGATACGATCGAGCTGTTAAATAAGCTGTTCAAACTGCGTACCTGTAACCGGGTACTGCCGCGGGACTGTGGGTTGGAACGCCCGTGCTTAAATTATCACATCGGGCAATGTATGGCTCCGTGTCAGGATTATGTGAGCCGCGAGGAGTACCGGGCACATGTGGACAAGGCGCTGGAGTTTTTAAACGGCAATTATAATATGATTTTAAACGATCTGCAGAAAAAAATGGAAGAAGCGGCGGAGGCCCTGGAATTTGAGGAAGCCGCCCGGTACCGCGATCTGTTCAACAGCGTAAAGCAGGTGTCCCAGAAGCAGAAAATCACGGACAGCGACGGGGAGGATAAGGACATCATCGCGCTGGACAAGGACGGAAGCGACGCAGTGGTACAGGTGTTTTTTGTGCGTAGCGGCAAGCTGATCGGGCGCGAGCATTTTTATATGACGCATGTGGAGGATTCGGATAAGGCGCAGATTCTGCTGGATTTTGTGAAACAGTTTTACGCCGGAACACCGTTCGTACCGCGGGAATTGATTTTACAGAAAGAAATAGATGACATACCGGTATTAGAAGAATGGCTGACCGCACGCAGGGGCGCGAGGGTATATATCCGCGTGCCGCGGAAGGGACAGAAGGAAAAGCTGGTGGAGCTTGCGGAAAAAAATGCAAAGCTCGTCCTGGAAAAAGACCGGGAGCGAATTGCGCGCGACGAGGCGCGTACGGTCGGTGCGGTGCGGCAGATCGCACAGCTGCTGGATTTACCGATGCTCGACCGGATGGAGGCGTTCGATATTTCCAACATCAGCGGCTTTGAAAATGTCGGCTCGATGGTCGTTTATGAAAAGGGCAAGCCCAAGCGCAGCGATTACCGAAAATTCAGAATCAAAACGGTAGCAGGACCGGACGACTATGCCTGCATGCGCGAAGTTCTGACGAGACGCTTTGAACACGGCTTAAAAGAGACGAAAGAGCTGGAAGAAAAAAATCTGTCCGGGGAGTTCGGAAGCTTTGCACGGTTTCCGGACCTTTTGCTGATGGATGGCGGACGCGGGCAGGTCAACATCGCGCAGCAGGTGCTGGACGAGCTGCATTTAAACATTCCGGTCTGCGGCATGGTAAAGGATGACAACCATCGGACGAGAGGACTTTATTTTCACAATGTGGAGCTGCCGATCGACCGCAATTCTGAAGCCTTCAAGCTGATTACAAGAGTGCAGGACGAGGCGCACCGGTTTGCAATCGAATACCACAGGTCACTGCGCAGCAAGGATCAGGTCAAGAGCGTGCTGGATGAAATCCCGGGCGTGGGCCCTGCGCGGAGAAAGGCGCTGATGAAAAGCTTTCCATCGATTTATGAGATCCGGGACGCGACGGCAGAGCAGATTGCGATGCAGGCAGATTTGCCAATGTCCGTGGCGGAAGAAATCTATGAATTTTTTCATAACCACCAAGAGGAAGATTGCCGGGAATAATGATCTGTGATAAAATAAAACAAAGTATGGCATAAAAACAGAGTTCCTGATGTCAGGAACTACTGTCTGCATGTCCTGGAAAAGAGAGGATGGATTATGGCAAGCATCAGTTTATTGAAGATTGCGGAAAAAATGAAGCTGGAAAATCTGACTCCTGAAATCAATCTGAAGGGGATTAAGGTTACGTTGCCGGATATCAACCGACCGGCACTTCCTATGGCGGGCTATTTTGAACACTTTGAGGCGACCCGTCTGCAGGTGATTGGATTCGTAGAATACTCTTATGTTAAGAGAATGTCGGAAAAAGAAGAGAAGGAGATGCTGGAGAAGCTTCTGGATTACCCGATTCCCGGCATTATTTTCTGTCGTGAACTGCATCCGGATGAGCTGTTTCGGCAAATTGCCATTGAAAAAGGCCTTCCGCTTCTGATGACCAAGCGTGCGACAAGTTCGTTTACGGCAGAGCTGATCCGTTGGCTGAATGTCAAGCTGGCACCCTGCATTTCTGTGCACGGCGTACTGGTTGACGTATATGGCGAAGGCGTCCTGATTACAGGCGAGAGCGGAATCGGTAAATCCGAGGCGGCGCTTGAGCTGATTAAGAGAGGACACCGTCTGGTAACGGACGATGTTGTAGAGATCCGCAAGGTCAGTGAGGAAACACTGGTCGGAACTGCACCGGATATCACAAAGCACTTTATCGAGCTGCGCGGTATTGGTATTGTGGACGTCAAGGCGCTGTTCGGTGCTTCGAGTGTCCGCGAGACACAGAATATCGACCTCGTAATCCGTCTGGAAGAGTGGGACAAGGACAGAGAATACGACCGTCTCGGACTGGAAGAGGAATATAAGGAATATCTGGGCAACAAGGTTGTCTGCCACAACATTCCGATCCGTCCCGGCAGAAACCTGGCAATTATTTGCGAAACGGCAGCTGTTAACCACAGACAGAAAAAGATGGGATACAATGCAGCACAGGAGCTGTATACAAGAGTCCAGAATTCCCTTGCGCGCAAGCGGGATGAGGACGAGGATGAGGATGAGGACTAAAACGGTCAGGCATATCGAAATGTTCGGAATGAAAGCAATAGTGCTCCGTACAGCGATGCGGCTGGCGGATCGTACAAAAGAGTAAGGCATCATCATAGATCAGACAGCTGAAAAGCTTTTTGAAAATACGCGAGAAGCGGGAGGAAAATAAAATGGGTAAGTATTGTTTTGGTGTAGATGTAGGAGGAACGACAGTAAAGCTTGGTCTTTTTAACACCAGCGGCGATCTGATGGAAAAGTGGGAAATCCCTACGGTGACAGAGGATGACGGCAAAGCGATTCTGCCGGACTGTGCAAAGAGCATCCTCAAAAAAATGGATGAGCGTAAAATGGACCGTACAGAGGTAGTCGGCGTCGGCATCGGTGCACCGGGACCGGTTGACTCTGAGGGCACACTTTATGGTGCAGTCAATCTTGGCTGGGGAACCATGAGCCTGAAAAAAGAGCTGCAGACACTTTTAAATATGCCGGTAGAAGCTGGTAATGACGCCAACGTAGCAGCACTGGGCGAGGCCTGGCAGGGCGGCGCAAAGGGGTATGAGGATGTCGTTGTAGTAACCCTGGGAACTGGTGTTGGCGGCGGTATTATCATCAACGGTAAGATGGTTGCCGGTGCAACCGGAGCCGCAGGCGAGATCGGACATATGCATGTCAATGATGATGAGACAGAGCCTTGTAATTGCGGCAACTGCGGATGCCTGGAGGAATATGTTTCCGCAACGGGTATTGTCCGTATGGCAAAGCGTAAGCTGGCAAAGGATGACCGTCCGAGCATAATGCGCAAGGACGACCTGAGTGCAAAGGACGTATGGGATGCGGTTAAAGCAGGAGATACGGTAGCAACCGAGGTTGCAGAGGACTTTGGCTGGTATCTGGGCAAGGCGATGGCGCTGGTTGCCAATGTTTCCAACCCGGAGATCTTCGTAATCGGCGGCGGTGTTTCCAAAGCCGGCAATGTGCTGCTGGATTACATTCAGAAATATTACCAGAAATATGCGTTCAAGGGCTGCCGCGGCGCACTGTTTACCCTGGCAACTCTGGGCAATGACGCTGGTATTTACGGCGCTGCCAGACTGGTATTGGAGTAATACCGGTATCATCTGCAAAAGATCCGCATAAAATAACAACGTATCCGGCGCAAAGCCGGAGCAGAAGGGCTGGTCAGGACATTTGAGTGACAGATTAAATGAAATTCTGCCGAAAGAGCGGATTTTAACAGAAGAACAAATGGACAGGCATACGACATTCCGGACAGGCGGTCCTGTGCGCTATTTTCTTGTGATTGAGACGAGGAAAGAGCTGGCGCAGGTGCTTGCCTGGCTGCAGGAAGAGGCGCTGCCGTGGTTTTTGCTCGGAAACGGAAGTAACCTTTTGGTGGGTGACCGGGGCTACCGCGGCGCGATCCTGCATCTGGCGGGGGAATTTTTAAAGACTGAAATCGACGAAGCTACGATCCGATGCGGCGCAGGCGCGATGCTTTCCGCTGTATCGAGAAGCGCGATGGAAGCAGGGCTGACCGGATTGGAATTTGCATCGGGAATCCCCGGAACGATTGGCGGAGCAGTCCGGATGAACGCGGGCGCTTACAACGGTGAGATTGCGGGTGTGACAGAGTCGGTAGAGGTGATGGAGCCGGATGGCAAATGTCGTGTATACAACAGGGAAGAAATGGCGTTCGGCTATCGCACGAGCATTGTAAAAACAAAGCCCTGTGTGGTGCTCAGCACTGTTTTAAAGCTGCAAAAAGGCGACCGAAGCGAAATTTCTGCTACGATGCAGGAGCTTTCTGCAAAGCGTCGGGAAAAACAGCCGCTGGAATATCCGAGTGCGGGCAGTACGTTTAAACGTCCGGAGGGATATTTTGCAGGCAAGCTGATTATGGATGCCGGACTTGCCGGAGCGAGTGTCGGCGGCGCACAGGTTTCCGAAAAGCACTGCGGTTTTGTCATCAACCGAAAAAATGCGACGTCTGCGGACGTGGCGGGACTAATTCAGAAAGTCACAGAAACAGTGCAGGAAAAATTCGGCGTAACGCTGGAGCCGGAAGTGATTTTCCTGGGAGATTTTGAAAAATGAGATTTGTAATGGTAACCGGCATGAGCGGCGGCGGCAAAAGCACCGCGATGCGACTGCTGGAGGATATGGGATACTATTGTGTGGACAATCTGCCGATCCAGCTGATCGACAAGTTCGTTGAGCTTTTGTCCACACCGAATACGGAAATAACAAAAGTTGCTATCGGCGTGGACGTCCGCACGGATCAGTCCTTTGCCAGGGTAGAAAAAACACTTTCCTGTTTAAGACAAAACGGTATGGTGTTCGAAGTTCTTTTTATGGACGCTTCTGATGCAGTACTTGTGAAACGTTATAAAGAGAGCCGACGGATGCATCCGCTGTGTTCAGCAGAAAATCCGAGAATCGAAGACGGAATTGAAAAAGAAAGGAAAATCCTGCAGCAGGTTAAGAAGGATGCAGACTATGTGATTGACACGTCCAAGCTGCTGACCCGGGAGCTGAAAGAGGAGCTGGATCGGATTTTTGTAAAAAATGAAGAGTACAGCAGTCTGATGATCAATATTCTTTCTTTTGGCTTCAAGCATGGAATCCCGGCAGATGCGGATCTGGTATTTGATGTCCGTTTCCTGCCGAATCCTTTTTATATAGATGAATTGAAATATCTGACCGGCAACGACAGGGGCGTTCAGGATTATGTCATGAGCTTCCCGGAGGCGGGGATTTTTCTGGACAAGCTGACAGATCTGCTGCGGTTTTTGATTCCAAATTATATTAAAGAAGGCAAATACCAGCTGGTGGTGGCGATCGGCTGCACCGGCGGCAAACACAGGAGCGTAACGCTGGCCAATGAGCTTTATAGAAAGCTTCGCAACAGGGAAGCCAAGTATGGAGTATCTTTGAGCCACAGGGATATTTAAGGATATTTCATATGTCATTTTCATCGGGAGTAAAAGAAGAGCTGTATCGGCACATCAGTCCGGCAAGGCACTGCCAGCTGGCGGAGCTGGCAGCACTTCTCCATTTTAACGGCAGCATCGGCGTCGGTACGACGGGGACTTTTCTGCAGATTCATGCGGAAAATGCGCTCGTTGTGAGAAAATGCTTTACATTATTACAGAAAACATTTAATATAAGTACGGAAACCCGTGTACAACAGGAAAATCAGCAAACCGGATATTTCTGTCGGATAGATGACCCGGAACTGATCCTCAGGATTCTGCAGGGGATCAAATTTTTGGATCAGACAGGCAGCCAGACGTCTGGTGAAGAGAGCCTACAGGATGGTTTACGATGTCCGGTGAGCAGGCTTTTAATCCGAAATTCCTGTTGCCAGAGAGCGTTTTTACGAGGCGCGTTTCTGGCAGCCGGTTCGATGAGCAATCCCGGGAAAGGATATCATCTGGAAATTGTATGCAGCAGACCGCTGCAGGCACAGCAGATTCTGGAGATTTTGACTGAGTTCGAGATCGAAGGGCGGATTGTACAGCGAAAAAAGTATTATGTGGTTTACATAAAAGAAGGAGCCGGAATTTCGGATTTTCTGAATGTGGTTGAGGCGCATGTGGCGCTGATGGAATTTGAAAATTCCAGGATCGTCCGGGAAGTCCGCAATACGGTAAACAGGCGCGTCAATTGCGAAACTGCCAATATTACCAAGACGGTGACAGCGGCGGCGAGGCAGGTTGACGACATTCTTTTTTTGCAGCAAAAATATGGATTTGAAAAATTGCCGGTGAGCTTGCGTCAGATGGCTGAAGTACGTCTGGAGTATCCCGAAGCACCGCTTAAGGAGCTGGGGATGTATCTGGATCCTCCAGTTGGAAAATCGGGCGTAAATCATCGTTTGCGGAAATTATGTGAACTGGCGGATGCCATGAGGTCTTAAAAGGAGGAGTTTTATTATGAAACAGAAAACTGTGGAAGTAAAGCTGAAGCAGGGGCTTGAGGCTCGCCCGGCAGCAATGCTGGTGCAGGTTGCAAGCAAGCATGCCAGCAATATTTATCTGGAGTCTGAAGGCAGAAAAGTGAACGCGAAGAGCATCATGGGAATGATGAGCCTTGCGCTTGCACCCGGCGAAAAGGTAACCGTGATTGCAGACGGAACGGATGAAGACGACGCGATTTTCGGAATGGAAAATTATTTAAGCAGCGCGGCAGAATAAAGAAAACGAAAGGGTGTCCACCGGAAAGTGGCTGCCCTTTTTCTATTTTCCAGAGTAAGCTTGTTGTTATAGAAGCAAGTACACTTTACGGGAGCGCAGGGGCGAAACAAGGATAAAAAAGCAGAAAGGAGGGAAAGGATGGACGACAAAAAGCTTCTTTTTATTTATAATCCCAGGGCGGGAAAAGGACAGATCCGGAATAATCTGCTGGATATCATTGATACGTTCGTTAAGGCAGGCTATATCGTGACAGCAAGACCGACTCAGTATGCAGGGGAAGCCGTGGAGATTGCGGCAGACAGAACGGCAAAATATGACCTCGTGGTATGCAGCGGCGGAGACGGCACATTGGATGAGGTGGTGACCGGCATTATGAAGAGTGTTCGACGCCGCCCGATCGGGTATATTCCGGCAGGCAGCACAAACGATTTTGCGCAGAGCCTGAATATTCCGAAAAATATGGCTGAGGCAGCGAAAATCGCAGTCAGCGGCAGAATGTTTGCCTGCGATGTCGGTTCCTTTAACGAAAAAACCTTTGTTTATATTGCGGCCTTCGGACTTTTTACAGAGGTGTCCTATGAAACCAGTCAGGATGTCAAAAATGTGCTGGGGCATATGGCGTATTTGCTGGAGGGCATGAAAAAGCTCCGGGATATCAAATCCTATCACATGAAAATTACGACGCAGGACACTGTCATCGAGGACGATTTTTTGTATGGAATGATTACGAATTCTGTTTCGGTCGGAGGTTTTAAGGGAATTACCGGAAAATATGTGGATTTAAGCGACGGAATGTTTGAGGTGACGCTCGTAAAGGTTCCGCGCAGCCTGGACGAACTCAATCAGACGCTTGCTGCCCTGGCGCAGCGCGATATCGACACGGCACAGATGTATTGCTTTAAAACCTCCTGGCTGAAGGTGGAGACAGAGGAAGAGGTCGCGTGGACGCTGGACGGCGAATTTGGCGGCAGACACACAGAAATCGTCATCGAAAATCAGAAACAGGCGCTGCATATCATGGTGCCGGGAGAAGAAAATGAAGCGCAGTGAAATGTAGCGGTTTAGTGGAAAAAGTGGAAAAAGAGGAAAAAAATGCGTATGCCGTATTTCTTTTTTGAAAAAGATAGGGTATAATAGCATCGGTTAGATAATAATTTTATTTCTATGGAGGTAAATAAGATGTTAGTATCTGCTACAGAAATGCTGAACAAAGCAAAAGCTGGCCATTATGCAGTTGGTCAGTTCAACATCAACAACCTGGAATGGACAAAGGCTATCCTGCAGACCGCTCAGGAGCTGAACTCCCCTGTAATCCTTGGTGTATCCGAGGGCGCAGGCAAGTATATGACCGGCTACAAGACCGTTGTAGGCATGGTTAACGGTATGCTCGAAGAATTGAACATCACCGTTCCCGTTGCTCTGCATCTGGATCACGGCTCATACGACGGCTGCTACAAGTGTCTGGAAGCTGGCTTCTCTTCCATCATGTTCGATGGCTCTCATTATCCGATCGACGAGAACGTTGAAAAGACCACTGAGCTGGTTAAGGCTGCTCATGAAAAGGGCGTTTCCATCGAAGCTGAGGTTGGTGCAATCGGCGGCGAAGAAGATGGCGTTATAGGTATGGGTGAATGCGCAGATCCCAACGAGTGCAAGAGAATCGCTGATCTGGGCGTAGACTTCCTGGCAGCTGGTATCGGCAATATCCACGGCAAATATCCTGCAAACTGGAAGGGTCTGTCCTTTGAAACTCTGGATGCTATCCAGCAGCTGACAGGTGATCTTCCTCTGGTTCTTCACGGCGGCACAGGTATCCCGGCTGACATGATCAAGAAAGCAATCGCCCTTGGCGTTGCTAAGATCAATGTTAACACCGAGTGCCAGCTTGCATTTGCTGCAGCTACCAGAAAGTACATCGAAGAAGGCAAAGACGAGCAGGGCAAGGGTTATGACCCTCGTAAGCTGCTGGCTCCTGGCTTCGAAGCGATCAAGGCTACTGTAAAAGAAAAAATGGAACTGTTCGGTTCTGTAGACAAGGCTTGAGCATCAGCCGAGTAACAGATCATTCAAACAGATCAATCAGGACGGTCGGAATCTTCCGACCGTCCGTTTTTATTTCATAGGAAAATGCGTCCTATGAAATAAAAACGCTCCGCGGGGACACATAAGCGGCGTTCATTTTTTATTCATATTTCTTTAACGGAATGTTTTTCTGCCCATCACGGTTTCGTCACTTTCCGTTTCTATACTAAAACCATAAGATACAGCAAGCCAATCAATGACAGTAACACAACTTTTCAAATAGCTTTTTCATAATAAATGCCAGGCGACATCGGGTTGCCTGGCATCCTCCCTTTTCTGGGGTATTTTTCACAAATAAGTGTTGGAGCAGAACAGATATCAACAGGTTCCAGGGTTAAAAGCTTTGTCGTGCGAGCTTGACCGGCTTTTGAGCTTTGGCATTTCAGCATATATCAATGAAGCACTCATGCATGTCGCATTCCGCAACCCTTCGGAATACGCGGGGGGACCTGTGTAAATCGCGGCTTGAACTGGCGGTACACTCATGTTAAGATAGCGGAAGAAGCTTTTGCAGCGGATGGCGGAAAGCGTTCGGAGCGTGGCAGTTTGACAGAAAAGGAATGGAAAGGAACGGGTAGACAAAATGAAGATGCGTACAGAACAAAAGACAGCGGTAAAAAACAGCATTGGAAGGCTTGTGTTCGTTGCGCTGTCGGTACTGTTACAGGTTATATGGATTTGCGTACAGGCGATGAAATTAAACCGATATTCGACATGGATTTCGGTTGCGACCAGCGTGCTTACGCTGGTTGTCGTGATCCTGCTTTATGGCCGCAGGACAAATACAGCGTTTAAAATGCCTTGGATTATCCTGATTCTGGCGTTTCCGGTGTTGGGCCTCGGCATGTATCTGTTGTTTGGACGCAAAGAAGCGACGCAGTTGGTGCGGGAGCGGTTTGAGCGGATTGATCAGAGTCTGGACGGGCTGCTGATACAGGACAAAGCGGTTCGGATAAAGCTGCAGCAGACGGACCGGATGGCGGCGAATGAAGCGGAGTATATCTGGAACTATGCGAAATATCCGATTTATCAGAATACGGATGTCGTTTTTTATAAAGAAGCGTCGGAGGGGATTGAAGCTCAGAAGCAGGCGCTGAACCAGGCAAAGCATTTTATTTTTATGGAATACCATGCGATTGAGGACAAGCAGTCGTTTGGGGAGTTAAAAGAAATTCTTGCACGGAAAGCAAAAGAAGGCGTGGAGGTTCGTCTCTTTTATGACGATATCGGAAGCATCGGATTTATCAATACGGATTTCATTCAGCGAATGGAAGCGGAAGGCATTCAGTGTCGCGTGTTTAACCGTCTGATGCCGGTTTTAAACGTTTTTATGAACAACCGCGATCATAGAAAGATTACCGTAATCGATGGGAAAATCGGTTTTACGGGCGGATATAATCTGGCGGACGAATATTTTAACATCACGCATCCATATGGTTACTGGAAGGATACCGGCGTCCGGCTGGAAGGGGATGCAGTGCGCAGCCTGACTGTGATGTTTCTGGAAATGTGGAATGCGATTAAAGGTACGGATACAGACTATACACCGTATTTTCTGCAGGATGGTGCGCAGCCGCATGAGGCGGGTTTGGCGGGCAGCGTGGCGGATAGGGACGTTGGTGCTGCGCAGTCGGATGCGAATATTGCGGCGGACAGTGCCTCCGGCTTCGTTCAGCCGTATGCAGACAGCCCGCTGGACGGCGAACCGGTGGGAGAAAATGTGTACATGGGCGTTGTAAAGGCGGCTTCCGAATATGTTTATTTCACAACGCCGTATTTGATTATCAGCGATGAGATGAGCAGGGAGCTGTGCCTGGCAGCGAAGCGCGGTGTGGATGTGCGGATTGTTACGCCGGGCATCCCGGACAAAAAGCTCGTCTATCGGGTAACGCGCTCCTACTATGCTCAGCTGGCGTCGGCGGGTGTGCGGATTTTTGAGTATACACCGGGCTTTCTCCACGCAAAGCAGTGCGTCAGCGACGATGTGACAGCGACGGTCGGCACGATCAACCTGGATTACAGAAGTCTGTATTTCCATTTTGAAAATGGCGTTTTTCTGCATCGGTGTGAGGCTGTGCAGAAGGTACGAGAGGATTTTGAAGATATTTTCCCGGTGTGCAGGGAAGTGACAGAGCAGTATGCGAAGAAGCAGTCGGCGGCGATGAAGTTTGGACAGTGCGTGCTGCGTCTGATTGCACCGCTGCTGTAATAAGTAATAAAAAGAATGTGCCTTGGCACATTCTCGCGCCGAGGCGCGG
>OMCE01000366.1_pt1 | contig 23481 bp, 21 predicted proteins | sample 1644981 | NCBI WGS metagenome assembly OMCE01 (sample SAMEA103958151, study PRJEB25191) | human gut metagenome | reverse complement strand
CACCGGCTATCCGAAGTTCTTCGTAGCTTTGGTAAACAAGAGCAACGGTGCTGTCAATACAGAGGAAGGCGTTCGCCGCGTAATCTACAGCAGCAATGCTTACGACACCAATGCTGAAGGCATCAAGGGCGGTTTGGAACTCCTCGACAAGGAGAACACCAGCAAGAATGGCATCTCTGGCGACAAGGGCGGTACTCACGTTTGGTGGGACAACGCCAACAAGGGAAATTTCTAAAACCTATAGCTGATAATTTAAGGGGCATACCTTTCGGGGTGTGCCCCTTTTTTCGGCATTTTTTGTTACCTTTGCAGTGACGTTAAAACCACAACGTCTGCATTATGAAGAAAATAGCAATACTCGATTTCGACGGCACCATAGCCGATACACGCCCCGTAATACTCAACACATTCCACCGTACTCTCGACGCCATGCACCTGCCCCAGCACACCGACGACGAGATTGCGGCAACCATCGGATTGCCTCTGATGGAGGCTTTCCCCGTGCTCGAACCGATGGACGAGCGTATGGCGGCTGAGTGTACAGCCACCTACCGGCGCATATTCCACGACGTGAATGCACAGATAGGTGTGCCTATGTTTCCGCACGTCGACGAGACGCTTCGACTGCTGCATTCGCGCGGAATGATTCTCACCATAGCCACAAGCCGCAGCCATCAGTCGGCTGCCGACTTCCTCAGTTCTTTCGCTCTTGACGATATAGTGACGTTCATCATCGGCTATGAAGATGTGAGTCACGCCAAACCGCATCCCGAACCCGTCTCGAAGACATTGAATCATTTTGGATTGACAGCCGACGATGCTTTTGTAGTTGGCGACACCCATTTCGACATTCTCATGGGTCGCAATGCCGGCTGCGCCACCATCGGCGTTACCTACGGCAACGGTTCGCGCCAAAGTCTTGTTGAGGCAGGGGCAGACAGCGTTGTCGACGATTTCGCTGATATATCAAGGATATAAGAGAAAGTGTAGGGAAAATAATTGTCCTTTTGTCTCGCTTACTCGGATTTTTGCACTAACTTTGCAAAGTAAGATAAAAACTAAAAAACATATATAATTATGAGTACACTTAAAAAGCTATTCGCATCAAAACTTCTTGAAGTAAAGGCTATAAAGCTGCAACCCAACGACCCGTTCACATGGGCATCTGGTTGGAAGTCGCCTATCTATACCGACAACCGCAAGACTCTGGCTTATCCCGAGTTGCGCTCGTTTGTTAAGCAGGAGTTGGTACACCTCATTCACGAGGAGTTCCCTGAGGCAAATGCCGTTGCAGGTGTTGCTACAGGTGCCATCGCACAGGGTGCGCTTGTAGCCGACGAGCTGTTGCTGCCTTACTGCTACGTTCGTCCGAAGCCGAAGGATCACGGTATGGGCAACCAGATTGAGGGCACTATCCCTGAGGGTGCAAAGGTAGTCGTAGTAGAGGACCTTATCTCTACAGGCGGTTCTTCGCTCAAGGCTGTTGACGCTCTGCGTAAGGCTGGCTTCGAGGTAGTTGGTATGGTGGCAAGCTACACATACGGTTTCCCCGTAGCCGAAGAGGCTTTCAAGGCTGCTAACGTGCGCCTCATCACACTCTCTGACTATGAGCACACCACAGCTATCGCAGCAGAGACAGGTTATATTAAGAAGGAAGACCTTGAGGTGCTCGCCGAGTGGCGCAAGGATCCCGCTAACTGGAAGAAGTAAATTATGACAACATTCGAAAGTTCCATACGACAGATACCATTCCCACAGCAGAACGTTTACGACAAGCTGAGCGACCTCAACAATCTGCAGAAGCTTAAGGAACGCTATGAGCTGATGAAGGACAACATGCCTGAGGAGGCTCGCAAGCAGGCAGAGAAAATCAAGGATCTGGAATTCGACCAGGATTCTTTGTCGGTAAATGTGCCGCCAGTGGGCAGCATCAAGTTGCGTGTGGTAAATCGCGAAGAACCCAAGTGCATCAAGTTTGAGACCGAGCAGAGCCCTATCCCGTTCAATTTCTGGATTCAGCTCCTGCCCGTTACTTCTACTTCATGCAAGATGAAACTCACCATCAAGGCCGAACTCAACATGTTCATCAAGCAGATGGTGAAGAAGCCCCTGCAGGAAGGCATCGAGAAGATTGCCGACGTGCTTCAGATGATTCAGTATAACTAATATATAGGCCCTACCCCCCGGCCCCTCCCCCGTAGGGAGGGGAGTGGTATGCATAGGAGGCTATGGCGTCCTCGCCGTTGCCTGCTTAAGCTAATCGAACATATTACTCCCCTCCCTGCGGGGGAGGGGTCGGGGGTAGGGCTTTCTTTTAAACCTTTATAATTATTATGGCAAGCAAACTTTGGGAAAAGAATTTCTCTGTTAATGAGGAGATAGAGCGCTTCACCGTAGGACGTGACCGCGAACTTGACATATACCTCGCCAAGTATGACGTGCTTGGTTCAATGGCTCATATCACTATGCTCGAGTCGATAGGACTCATGCAGAAGAACGAGCTTGTACAGCTTCTGGCTGAACTGAAAAACATATACGCTGAGTGCGAGCGGGGCGAATTTGTTATTGAGGAGGGCGTTGAGGACGTTCACTCGCAGGTGGAACTGATGCTTACACGCCGTTTGGGTGATATGGGCAAGAAGATTCACTCAGGTCGTTCACGCAACGATCAGGTGCTGGTCGACCTCAAGCTCTTCACACGTCACGAATTGCGTGAGGTGGTAGAGAGAGTTGACGCCTTGTTCCGCGAATTGCAGAAGAAGAGCGAGCAGTATAAGAATGTACTTATGCCGGGCTATACACATTTGCAGATAGCCATGCCAAGCTCGTTCGGACTGTGGTTTGGCGCTCATGCCGAGTCGCTTGCCGATGACATGCTCTTCCTTCAGGCTGCCTATCGACTCACCAATCGCAATCCCCTTGGTTCGGCTGCCGGCTATGGCTCGTCATTCCCATTGAACCGTGAGATGACTACACGTCTGTTGGGCTTCGACTCAATGGACTATAATGTGGTGTACGCACAGATGGGACGTGGCAAGATGGAGCGCAACGTGGCATTTGCCTTGGCTTCAGTAGCTGGTACAGTATCAAAGCTGGCATTCGACGCTTGTCTGTTCAACAGCCAGAACTTCGCCTTTGTAAAACTTCCCAAAGAATGCACCACCGGCTCGTCAATCATGCCGCACAAGAAGAATCCCGATGTGTTTGAGCTGATACGTGCCAAATCGAACAAACTGCAGAGTCTGCCTACACAGATACAGCTCATCATGAACAATCTGCCTACGGGCTATTTCCGCGACCTGCAGATTATCAAGGAAGTATTCCTTCCTGCCTTTGCCGAATTGAAGGACTGCCTTGATATGGCTGCTTACATCATTGAGCGTATCGAGGTGAACGAACACATACTCGACAATCCGATGTACGACCCGATGTTCTCGGTAGAGGAGGTCAACCGTCTTGCAGCCGCCGGAACACCGTTCCGTGATGCCTACAAGCAGGTAGGACTAGAGATAGAGAACGGCACTTTCCATGCCGACCACAACATTCATCACACTCACGAAGGCTCAATGGGCAATCTGTGCAACGACCGTATTGCAGCACTTATGGACCAGACGCTAGCCGAGTTCCATTTCGAGCGTGTGGATGAAGCAGAAAAGGCGCTGCTTGCATAATTGAAAGTTGAAAATTGAGAGTTGAGAGTTATGATATGCATTATTGTTAATGCGTTTTTATTACGTATACCTTCAAAGGTAATCATAACTCTCAATTCTCAACTTTCAACTCTCGACTCAAAGAACTCTCAACTCAAAGAACTCTCCCCCAATGAACCGCTTCCCTTTACTTCTTCTATTCGTCATGTTCCTTGTTTCGTCATGCTCGAATACAGACTTCGATTACTCATCGCTTCATGCATACTTCGTGTTCGACAATAGTCAGCACCAGGATGCTACGTTGCAGAGTGCGCTCAACCCATTGTCGCCGGGCGTGTTCTGCCGTGTCAGTGAGGGGCAGGAGGGAACTGTCACATACTTCTATTTCGAGAGTAATGAAGGACTCTCAACCAAGCAGAAGGCAAATGCCGATGACATGCGTCGTACGCGTGCCATCGGCTTATATAACAAGACCGGTATCATTGTGGGCTATGGCAATCTCTCGTCGCCTGCCATTCTCTATGTCTTCGACTCGCAATGTCCCAACTGCTATGACGAGACCAATATGCTTAACAACAAGCTTGCCTTCACGTCGAACGGTATAGTGTCGTGCAGCCGTTGCAAGCGTCAGTACAATCTCAATAACAACGGTCTGTGCGTCAATTCTGATGGCAAGAAACTCATAAAGTACCGTGCCACATGTAGCGGACCACTCGGCATCCTCTCGATTATCAATTAGCGGGAGGACTGATAGGGAGTGTTCTTTATGACAATATTTGCATTTCTAAGCGCTCAAAACTGCGAGTTGAACGCACAAGGAAATGTTTTGCCCGAAATTCTTGAGTTTTGAGCGTGCAGCCTTATGTGCTTTATTCACAATGCGTTAGGCGTATGTGAGTGGTGAGTGTGCAAGTTCTATCAATGCAATAGTTATCCTTTTCGCCCCCAAAAGGGCAACTTTAGGGTTACAATTAAGCCCCCGTTGCATTGCAAAAGTAGTCCTGTTGTGTACTAAAAGGACTGCCTTTGCAATGCAGCGGGGGCTTATTTGATTAAAAATATGATAAGAAGCGCCGTCTAAACTGATAAAAACGCGTCTTGAATTCTCTATAATTGAATTTTCATTTGTAACAGTTTTTTACTGCTTGTACGATATTTGCATACTGCAAACAGTGCCTTTATTCTTCGCCTCCGTTATAGTCCATCGGCATGTCGTTTTCGCTGTTATGGCTCTTGTTGGGGCGTTTCTTCTGTTTCATATTACCGAAGTTCCACGTCAGCGTCATGCTCATACGTCGTCCGCCACGTCGGTTAATCTGGTGGCGTGTGAAGTTAGGTCCGCTTGTGAAGGTCTCGAAGCGACGTGAGTCAAGCAGGTCGCGGCAGTTGACCGATAGCGTAAAGAGCTTGTTGAAGAAGTTCTTGCGAGCACCGAAGTCAATGCTGTAGTTGGCCTTGCGATAACCCTGTGTGATGACCTGACGTGCCGTGTAGCGTCCGGTGCTTTGTATTGAGATGTCGTATGGCAACATAAGCGATGCCGTCATGCGGGCGTTCCAAGTGAAGTTATGGTCGGAATTGCCCGTTACGGTCTGTCCGTCGATGTCGTACGAGAATCCGTTAAGACGATAATAGTAGGCATTTGCCGACGTTGTGAGGTCGAGGATGCGCCACAACTTGTTCTTTACCGTCATTTCCAATCCCGTCGACACACTCTTTGCCACGTTCATAGAAGTTTGGTAGAACAGTCCGTCTTCCTTATTTTTATAGCTTATGCGCTGTATAACGTCTGTAGTAGGACGATAGTAGGCGCTGACAAGAAGCGAGTGGTCGTTCCATTGTTTCAGATAGTTGAGCGAAAACGAATTGCTGAACTCAGGTGTCAGATAGGGATTACCGAACGAAACCGTTGTAGCATCACGTGTGTCGCGGAACGAATTGAGCTGTCCGCCCCACGGACGGCGCAGACGACGGGTGTAGTTGAGCTGCAACTGCTGTGTCTCGGTCATCTGCCATGACATGAATACCGACGGGAACAGCTGGAAATAGTCCTTCTTGAATGGTTGTTCGCGTAGCGCAGCGTCGTGCTCCTGCTCCCATGTGTAGCTCTCGGTATTGACACGCCAGTATTCGCCACGCAGTCCGCCCATCAGACTAAGCGCCCCGAACTTATAGCTGAGTGTGGTGTAGAAGGCGTGCAGATCCTGCTTGTAGATGAAGCGGTTGAAGAACAGTTTGTCCTCAGAGGCGTTAGTTCCGTCAAACGACGTATTGTCCATATACGATTCCTGCGGTGTGTTCTCGCGCGAGAAATTGCCGTTATAGCCCGCTTCTATCTTGAAGTTCTTGGTCACCTGGTTCTCATATTCGAGTTTCAGTTCCTTGCGGTGGTTGTTGATATACTGCGGACGATACTGATAGCTGTACGTAACGTCGTCGATGCCCACCACTACTGTAGAGTCCTGATACCAGTTGTCGTTGTTCATCTTCCAACTGCTCAAGTCGGCAGTGAAGTCAATGAAGTGCTTGTCGGTGAACGAGTGGCGGTAGTTGAACTCGCCGTAGCGCATGTCCATACCCGTACGTGAGCGGTTGAGGCGGTCGAGCTGATAGTTGTTCAAGTCGTTTGCCACTGCTGTATATATATAAGGTGTATAGCTGTGGCTGTTTCCGCCCCCATGCATGAGCATGCCGCTGAGGCTGAAGTCGTCCTTTGTCGTAGCGTGCAGCGTCACACCGGCACGTGTGAAGAAGTTGTTGCCACGCTGCTTGCTGTCGCTGTCGTATGTCTGGTTGTACGTATTGCTGGTCTGCTGGCTCTCCATGTGTCCTGTATTGGCACGATGGCGGTAGCCGATGTTTAAGTAAGAGTCAATCAGTCGGCTGTTGTAGTTGACGTTGAAGCTTGTGTTGGCACCGCCGCGAGTGTCGCCACCAGCCTGCACCGAGCCGTAATATCCAGCCTTGCGGTCCTTCTTGAGCACAATGTTGATGATACCAGCAGAACCTTCAGCCGAGAACTTAGCCGAAGGATTGTCTATGACCTCTATACGTTCAATGCTCTCTGCAGGCAACTGCTGCAGAATCTGCGCACGGTTATCGGAAGTCAGTCCCGATGCCTTGCCGTTGATCCATACCTCCACGCTTGAATTGCCACGCAGCGACACATTGCCGTCGTTGTCAACCTCAATCGAAGGTACATTGTCGAGCACGTCCGAAGCCGATTGTCCGGCATTGCTGATGAGCTGACCGACATCAAACGACTTTCGGTCAACCTCCAGTTTCATTGTGGCGCGCTGTCCTGTCACGGTCACTTCGTTCAGTTGCTTGGCATCTTCAGCCATATACAGCAGCTTGAATTGCACATCACGCTTAGTGGGAGTAATCTCAAACTGACGTGTCACGTCCTTATAGCCCATAAAAGTAAGCGTCAGCGTGTACTTGCCGTCCTTGAGTCCGGTCACGTTGAAGTTGCCGCCAGCATCAGTAATGCCACCGCCAGCGAACTTGTCGCTACTTTGTTCAGTCACTTTGATATTGACAAAACCGAGAGGTTCAGACTTCTGTCGGTCCAATATCTTGCCTTTCACAGTGCCTTGCGCCCATCCGGTGTATGCACACAGACAGAGCAGGAAGAATATTATAAAACGTTTCATATATGTGTATAAGACGGATTAAGTGTAACGAATGTTTAACTGTCACGTATAATTTTAATGAAAAAACAGGCGTTTTCTTGCCGATATCGGCAAGAAAACAGCTATATTTGCATAAAGTTAGTTAGTTTCTTGCCGATAATATATGGAATACATCTCAACAAAAGAATATGCCGAAGCTCATGGATTGTCCGAGAGAACCGTGCGCAACTATTGTGTGCAGGGTAAGATTTCGGGTGCGAAATTGGTTGGCAAGACATGGACCGTTCCGGCAGATGCGCCATTGCCATCAAGAAAGAACGCCCGAAACAGCATCTCGCCGTTACTTCGTTCGTTAAGAGAGCAAAGAGAAGGAAGGATGAAGGGTGGTATTTATCATCGTACACAGATAGATCTGACCTATAATTCAAACCATATCGAGGGTAGCCGACTGACAAAGGAGCAGACCCGTTACATTTTCGAGACAAATACAATAGGTGTTTCGGATGAGGCTGTAAGGGTAGACGATGTCATTGAGACAACAAACCATTTTCGTGAACTGTTGAAGGCGTATAAGAGCAAGGTGGTTGTGAGATTTGAGGATATCCTTGACTTTCATCATCGTTTTGAAACAATCCATCCCTTTCAGGATGGTAACGGCCGTGTAGGGCGGCTGATAATGTTCAAGGAATGTCTGAACCATTCGATTGTACCTTTCATAAAACTGACGAACTGAAGATGTTCTATTGACCTGAGTTTGGGATAAGAAAGTCTTTAAAAAAGTTGATAATCTCAATAATTTTTAGTACCTTTATGGTTGTAGTAATAAGAGTAAGAGTATTTTGTAAAACTGTTAATTGTTAATAACAATAAAGCGGAACGTGCTTGAAAAGCGCGTTCCGCCATTTTTATTGCGGGATTATCCCAACACCATACTGTGCAACAGCATTAAGGCTATAAGGATTACCCGACGGATCCATAATGCCTTATCAAACTGAAACTTTTTCATTGTTTCAATATGTTTAAGGTTTAAGTCTCACGGTCTCCACCGGCTGCTCATCTTAGTGACGGGTTGCCTTGCAGCACAGGCAACCCCTATATTCAGGTAGGCGGCACCTACTCTCCCACGGCATGATTCCGTAGTACCATCGGTGCTATTGGTCTTAACTTCTCTGTTCGGAATGGGAAGAGGTGGAATCCCGTATAGCCTATGACCACCTTACCTGAATGTTGCGTAAGCACTCCTTAACGTGTTCATGCAAGTAGGAATGAACTAACATTACTAACATCAAGAAAAGCTCCACAGTATTATGCCATTTATAGTCAATTCATTATCTTGTCAACAATCTTTCTGATGCAATAGTAGCACAAATCAATTGTTTTCATGATAATTAATTGCTAAACCTATGGCGGTAGCTGATACCAAAGATTTGATAAAAACATACAAACACCTCCTTCCTGTCAGTAACAAGTTATTCATTCCTATGGATTTCATCCCCGGGAATGAAATCTAACACCTGCCGTCATGACATAATTACTCATTTCTTATTTTACCATTATCTTCTTAACCATTCCATTGTTATATTTCACAATGTTCAGCCCTTTTGCTGGTGTGTTCAGACGCTGCCCGTTATCTGAATAACGTGAAACCTCTTGAACATCATTTGCGTTTGTATTCAGAGAACCGATAGATGTCGCATCAAATTCTTCGATATTCATAAATTTTTTCCACTGGTTGTCATCCCAATAATCAAGCAAGGAACCTTTGGGTACATATAATGTTGCATTAATTTTTGTTTCGCTATCAAATGTCGTTTCATCTATTGTGCATGGTTTTTCCATGAACGCATAAATAGAAGTCAGGCCTGTACAACCTTCGAAGGCATTTTCTTCTATCTTTTTTAAGTTAGAAGGCAATGTTATGGATCTAAGACTTTCACAGCCATAAAAAGTCCAATACCGTACTCTTTCCACGTCAGAAGGCAATGTTACAGATGTAAGGCTTTTACAATTCCAAAAAGCAGAACTCTCTATCTCTTTCACGTTAGAAGGCAATGTTATGGATGTAAGATTCGTGCATCCGTTAAAAGCATCACTTCCTAAAGATGTCACACCCGAAGGTAACTCTATGGATGTAAGATTCGTGCATTTACTAAAAGCATAAGTACCTATCTTTGTCACAGAAGAAGGAATAGACATTTTTCTTACTGTATGACACACGAAAACAAGCTCAGACTTATCTTTGTTATACAAGACAGAACCATCTGAGTACAAATACGGATTCTTTTCATCTACAGATATAGAGTAGAGGCTATCGCAGTTCAAAAATTTAGAGGCATATACATTCTCTCTTTTCAAACGTAAAGGCAATACCAGCGTCTTAAGGTGTCGACAGTTTTCAAAGGCATAATAATCTATTTCTGATACAGAAGATGGAATTGCGTATTCTCTTAGAGAATTAACCGCAAAAATCATCTTCGTTTTGTATTTGTCAAACAAAGCAGAACCATCTGAACTATAATACGGATTGCTGTCATCTATCAGTATAGAAGTAAGGTTATCGTTTTGGCCAAAGTAAAGGTTTGTCAAGGATTTCAAAGATTTAGGCAATGTCACAGAAGTGAGACTATCACACCCATCGAACAATAATCTCCCCATTTCTTCCATAGAATTCGGTAACTTTATTGTATGCAGAGACTCCATATCTATAAAAAGATAATCGCCACTACCATCATCATTAAGTTGCACCTTTCTGAAACTATAAGGAATTTCTAAAGTTCCCCCTCCTACAAATTCAGCATTAGATAAATCTAAATATCGCAGATGTCCGTTATACCGAGAACTGCCAGATTTATAACACCTTCCCATTTGTCTGATAACCTCAAGATCACGAATGTTCAGTTGGCCAGAAAGAGTAAGGTCGGTTATCTTGAACCTTTCTCTTTCGGGTAACAAATCACTTAAATTTCCCCAACTAACATACAGTTCCTTTGAGGTATCGGCATATATAGGATTTATACCACAAAGCAATACAAGTATGACAAACAATAGTTGTCTTTTGGTTATTAAACTTTTCATTTTACGCCCTCCATATTTTGTATATAATCTCTTAATTGTTGATTGATGTCTTGTGTCCTTATTGATTTTAGGGTTATGTCATTATCGTCAGCTAAGGTGAAAAGCTGGCAAAACAATGTTTTAAAGTCAGAGTCCGTCTTACAATCAACATCCTCTGGCTTAATTTTAGTAATTTTAGAGCCAGACATAATCAACAAGAAACAATCATTCCAATGCACACCTCGGCGAAGATAAAACTGCACGTCAGGTCCAATGAATTGGAAAGCATAATCTTTAGGCTCTTTTCTAAGGCAATCGTTTTCCATATTTTTACTTATTTGCCTACAGATTCCTTACTCGGCGTTAAACATTTTTTAGACTTGGCAAAACAGGTACAAATAAAAAAGCGTGGAATCTCCTCGTTGCCCGTCCCACGTTCTGAGGCCTTCGCAATGCCCTGTGTTGTTGAACGAGCAACGTCGAAGTCCACGCCGATATGAATACACCCTCCCCTTTACGGATATGCCACTACATGACGACACCCTACAAACGGGTCGTCATGAGCCATACCAATAAAAGGGATGTGATTAGACACATCCCGAGGACATCTACCGTTGCAATGTTCGTGACAACACATGAAAGTTGCGAAGTTTCAGAACGTCAAGAACAAAGCGTTGAGTAAACGCCTTTATTATTATAATGTCATGATACCAATAACACCCTCTGTTAATCCCATTGTGTATCTACCATCAGTGTGCTGTTGTATGTAAAGCACTGTTTGAAAGTAGGCTACACGATACGGTGTTGGCGCAACTGGTAACGTTTCTGCAAAATTAGTACATTTCTCTTAAAACGCCAACTATTCATATTTGATATTTTGTAGATGAACACAAAAACGTTTCATAAAAACATCTGATAACCTGAGTTCTGGATAAGAAAGTATTTAAAAAGTTGGTTGTCTTAATATTTTTTAGAACCTTTATGGTTGTGAATCAATTAATTAAAAAATTAAAGGATACTATAGGTATGGAGAATTGTTTGGAGGGTGAATATAATATGCATCTATCGGAAATCAGGCATAGCAAGAAAAACGACTGTCGCTTATCCCGAACTCAGGTTATTATCGTGGCTTGCACGAGTGGAAGCGTGTGCCGGGCTATCTTGCCGACACTTGTCTCACAGCGCAAGACCATTACAAGGCTTTGCTCGATTATTTCAAGATAAAGTATTAAGCAACAAAACGCCCTGTAAGTGCAAAAGCATAAACAATCAATGCTTTTGCATTTACAGGGCGCATTGTTTATAAGCTTACAAAGCATACCACTCCCCTCCCTACGGGGGAGGGGCAGGGGGTAGGGCTTTTTAGAGCTTTATTTATTCGGCAAATGCCGCTGCTTCGGCAGCAGCGATTATCTCCTCACGACTCTGTTGGCGTGCAGAGATATGGCTCAGGTCAAACTCCTTGTCGTCGAGATTGAGCATATCCTCGTCGCTGTTCTCGTCGTCCGAATTGTCGGCTGTTGTGTCAGCGGCATTGTACGGCAGGCTTTCAGCCGTTTCTTTTACAGTCTCGTCGTCCTCGCTTACGTTGCGATACATAGGCGAGCGTCGTCCTTGCTTTGTCTTCTTGCCGCAATTGAGAGCTTTTACAGCAGCCTCGGCATGGGCTTCCACCTCAGGATTCTTGATGATGAACTCGTCAGCTTCCGGCTCTATAGTCGGAACGTTCTGCACCGGTTCTTCCTCCATTTTTGTGCGGTCGGTCTTGGCAGCAAACACTTGGTCGATAAACTGTGGTTCCTTGCGCAGTCGTTCGAGCGTCAGCTTCGAAGCCATCTGTTGGCTTTCCTTCTTGCTGAAGCCCGTACCGGTGCATCCCTCTACTGTCTCAAGCATCACCTGATAGTTGAACACGGGCGATCCGGTCTTGTCTTTTTCCTGCGAGAGGACGCGGAAGTCAATGCGCACGCGGTTCTTCTGACTCCATTCGATGAGCTTGCTCTTGAAGTTTACTTCCTTATAAGCAACCTTGTCGATGTTTATCATTTGTGTCAGTATTCGCTTGCGCATAAACTCCATGCATGCGTTGTAGCCACGGTCGAGGTATATTGCTCCCACAAGAGCCTCGAAGGCGTTGCCTCCCATGTATGAGTTGTGCGACGAAGAGCGTCCGTTAGACAATATGAGCTGGTTGATGCCCATTTCCTGCGCCAGTCGGTTGAGGGTTTCGCGCTGCACGAGTTTGGAGCGTGTATTGGTGAGGAAGCCCTCGCGTTTGCCTGGGAAGTGGCGGTAGACTATGTCGCCAACGGTGGCGTCGAGGATTGCATCGCCAAGAAATTCCAGTCGTTCGTTGTTCACGGGTTTGCCCTTGGCGTTGCGCTTGAACATGCTTTTGTGCATAAGCGCCAGCTTATAGTAGCCGATGTCGTGCGGATAGAAGCCTATGATTTGGCGTAAAGACAAATAAAGCTCCTTGTCCTTACGGAAAGGGAGCTTCATTCTGTCGATGAGATTACTCAGCATATTTCTTGAATATTACACATGCATTGTGGCCTCCGAAACCGAATGTGTTGCTCAGTGCAGCACGTACCTCACGCTTCTGTGCCTTGTTGAAGGTGTAGTTGAGGTTGTAGTCGATCTCCGGATCCTGGTCGTCATCTGCGTGGTTGATGGTAGGCGGAACGATGTCGTTCTTCACTGCAAGCACCGAAGCAAGAGCCTCCACAGCACCGGCAGCGCCGAGCAAGTGTCCAGTCATAGACTTTGTAGAGCTGATGTTGAGCTTGTAAGCGGCCTCGCCGAACACCTGCTTGATGGCCTTAGCCTCAGAGATGTCACCCACGTGGGTAGATGTGCCGTGTACGTTGATATAGTCGATGTCCTCAGGCTTCATGCCTGCGTCCTCAAGAGCGTTCTCCATTACGAGGCGAGCGCCGAGACCCTCAGGGTGAGAAGCTGTGATGTGGTGAGCGTCGGCAGACATACCTTCGCCAACCATTTCTGCGTAGATTTTGGCTCCGCGTGCCTTGGCGTGCTCAAGTTCCTCAAGGATGAGGCATCCTGAGCCTTCGCCCATGATGAATCCGTCACGGCTTGCGCTGAACGGACGTGAAGCGTGCTCCGGATCGTCGTTGCGTGTAGAGAGTGCGTGCATGGCGTTGAATCCGCCTACACCTCCAGGTGTGATGGCAGCTTCTGCACCACCGCTTACGATGACGTTGGCCTTACCAAGACGGATGAGGTTGAAGGCGTCAGCAAGAGCGTTGGTAGATGATGCGCATGCCGAAGTAGTGGTATAGTTAGGACCGTGGAATCCGTACTGGATTGAAATCTGGCCTGCTGCGATGTCGGCAATCATCTTCGGGATGAAGAACGGATTGAACTTAGGACCGTTCTCCTTGTGCAGTGCATAGTAGCCTACTTCTTCCTCGAAAGTCTTGATGCCACCGATGCCAACGCCGTAGATTACGCCGATGCGGTTCTTGTCTTCTTTGTCAAGATCCATGCCCGAGTCCTGAACTGCCTGCATTGCTGCGATGATAGCGAGCTGTGCATAGCGGTCCATCTTGCGTGCTTCCTTGCGATCGATGAAGTCGTTCACCTTAAGGTTCTTCACCTCGCATGCAAACTGAGTCTTGAAATCAGAAGCGTCGAACAATGTGATGGGGGCTGCGCCGCTTACGCCGGCGACAAGGTTGTTCCAAGTCTCTTCAACAGTGTTGCCCAATGGGGTAACGGCTCCAAGACCTGTAACTACTACTCTTTTTAATTCCATTTAAAATAGTTTCGGGTTATGGTTGAAAAAATGGTTTATGGTTTATGTACACCATAAACTATAAACCATAAACCTTATTTATTTTGCGTTCTCCTCGATGTAAGCGATAGCGTCGCCAACAGTGCCGATCTTCTCAGCCTTATCATCAGGGATAGAGATGCCGAACTCCTTCTCGAACTCCATGATGAGCTCTACGGTGTCGAGTGAGTCTGCACCAAGGTCGTTTGTGAAGCTTGCTTCAGGCTTAACGTCTGCTTCGTCTACACCGAGTTTGTCAACGATGATAGCTTTTACTTTTGATTCGATTTCTGACATAATTTCTAATTTTAAAGTGTTTATAATGTAATTTCCTTTTAAAAAACTTTGCAAAGGAAATAATTTTTATTCATATAGGCAAATATTTTTCTACAAAAAGACATTCTGTGTGCACAAACACCCTATAAATGTGCATATTTTTTGCCCGTTTCGTTACTGTTTCAATGTTTTTACAATGACATTGAAGCAGTTACGGGTTGTGAGTTTTGAGTTTTGAATTTTGAATTTTGAGTTGGTTGCCGTTGGCAATTATGAGTTTTGAATTTTGAGTTTTTGAATTGGTCGCTGCGCGATTTATGAATTAAGAATTATAAATTTCCAATTAAAAATTCAACATTCAACAATTCCAAATCGGCGAAGCCGACAAATTCAAAACTCAAAACTCAAAATTCAAAACTCGTATTATCCCACCTGTGAACCGGGCTTAACGTTGCCCAATACAGATGTCACGTTGAGTGTTCCGTCGAAGTTGACAGCCGAGAGAATCATGCCCTGGCTCTCGATGCCCATCATCTTGCGTGGAGCGAAGTTGGCTACGAAGAGCACGTCCTTGCCGATGAGCTGTTCAGGCTCGTAGTAGGCAGCGATGCCGCTGAGTATGGTGCGGTCTTTGCCCGAGCCGTCGTCGATGGTGAACTGAAGGAGTTTCTTCGACTTCTTCACCTTCTGGCAGTCCTTGATGTGGCCTACGCGGATGTCCATCTTCTCGAAAGTCTCGAAGTCGACGTTCTCCTTGACGGGTGCAGCCACGTACGATGCAGCCTCGTTAGCCTTCTTGGTGTCCTCAAGCTTCTGGAGCTGTGCGTTGATGGCGTCGTCCTCAATCTTCTCGAAGAGCAGGGCAGGAGTGCCGAGCTGGTGTCCGGGCTTGAGGAGTTCGGTGCTGCCGAGCTGATCCCATTCTGTATTAGCCACGTTGAGCATCTCGCGGAGCTTTGCCGAACTGAACGGAAGGAACGGTTCGAATGCTATCTCAAGGTTGGCTACGAGTTGCAGTGAGATATAGAGTATAGTCTTGACGCGCTCCATATCGGTCTTGGCAACGTGCCAAGGCTCGCAATCGGTGATGTACTTGTTGCCGATACGTGCCAGGTTCATTGCCTCTTTCTGGGCGTCGCGGAACTTGAATGCGTCAAGCAGTGCCTCCACCTTCTGCTTCACGTCCTTGAATTCCTTGATGGCAGCGCGGTCAACGTCCTGCAGTTCGCCACATTCGGGCACGATGCCGTTGAAGTATTTCTTGGTGAGCTGCAGTGCACGGTTGACGAAGTTGCCGTAAACAGCCACCAGTTCGTTGTTGTTGCGGTCCTGGAAATCCTTCCATGTGAAGTTGTTGTCCTTGGTCTCCGGAGCGTTGGCTGTGAGCACATAGCGCAGCACGTCCTGCTTGCCGGGGAAGTCAACGAGGTATTCGTGGAGCCATACAGCCCAGTTGCGTGATGTAGAAATCTTGTCGTTCTCGAGGTTGAGGAACTCGTTTGCCGGTACGTTGTCGGGCAGGATGTAGTCGCCGTGAGCCTTGAGCATGGTTGGGAACACGATGCAGTGGAACACGATGTTGTCCTTGCCGATGAAGTGGATGAGTCGTGACGACGGGTCCTGCCACCACTTCTGCCACGGTCCCCACTTCTCTGGCTGGGCGTCGCACAGCTCCTTGGTGTTTGAGATGTAGCCGATAGGTGCGTCAAACCATACGTAGAGCACCTTGCCCTCGGCTCCTTCTACGGGTACGGGAATACCCCAGTCGAGGTCGCGTGTCATAGCGCGTGGCTGCAGATCCATGTCGAGCCACGACTTGCACTGGCCGTAGACGTTGGGTCGCCACTCCTTGTGTTCGTCCAGAATCCACTGCTTCAGCCAGTTCTGATAGTTGTTGAGGGGCAGATACCAGTTCTTGGTGGCCTTCTTCACGAGTCCGTGTCCGGGGTTGTTCTTGTTGGTGGGGTTGATCAGTTCTTCTGGTGAGAGCGTAGCGCCGCACTTCTCGCACTGGTCGCCGTAAGCGCCTTCGGCACCGCAGCGCGGACATGTGCCCACGATGTTGCGGTCGGTGAGGAATTCGCCTGTCACCTCGTCGCAGAACTGTTCTTCGGTCTTCTCTACCAGTTCGTGCTTGTCGTAGAGTGTGCGGAAGAAGTCGCTGGCAAACTTGTTGTGAATCTTTGATGTGGTGCGGCTATATATGTCGAACGAGATACCGAAGTCTTCGAACGACTTCTTGATGAGGTTATGGTAGCGGTCTACCACTTCCTGAACGGTGATGCCCTCCTTGCGGGCGCGGATAGTTACGGGCACGCCGTGCTCGTCGCTACCTCCGATGAACATAACCTCCTGCTTCTTAAGGCGCAGATAGCGCACGTAGATGTCGGCAGGAACATACACGCCGGCCAGGTGGCCTATGTGTACGCCACCGTTGGCATACGGCAGAGCCGCGGTGACGGTGGTGCGTTTGAATTTCTTATCTTCCATTATAATGTGTGATTTTTGTTTTCTGGGTGCAAAGTTAGTGCAAATCGAACACAATTCAAAACAAGCAGCTCGTTTTTATTGTCAAATTGATATTTATTATATATAATAAGGTGTAGCCATAAGACTAACTATTTTCCCGTTTTTCTTATCTGCTTTCCGGATAAATGAGGGTGGCGGTTGCTCATTTCGGCTTTCTTTTGTAACTTCGCAGCGTAATTAGGATCCTATGAAACTTGACAGACAAAAAGACAGATTGCTCTCCATGATACGTCATGGCAAGCCGATGACGCTCGGCGAGCAGGCGCGTTTGGTGCTGAGTCTTGCCATGCCAGCCATTCTGGCGCAGCTCACTACCACCATGATGCAATATATAGACGCATCGATGGTGGGCAGTCTGGGTGCCGAGGCTTCGGCGGCTATAGGCTTGATAGAGACCACTACGTGGCTTATGGGCAGCCTCTGTTCGGCTACGGCAGCCGGCTTTTACGTTCAGGTGAGCCACCAGTTGGGTGCCGACGATGCCGCCCGGGCGCGTTCCACATTGCGCCAGGGCATCATGTCGGTGCTCGTGGTGAGTGCGCTCATCGGCTTGGTGGCGCTCGCCATCAGTCCGTTCCTGCCCTCGTGGTTGGGCGGCAACGCCAGCATCAACGCCACGTCGTCAGCCTATTTTGCCATCATAGCCATGGCGATGCCCGCATTCCAGTTCTCAATGTTCAGCCAGGGCATGCTGCGCAGCTCCGGCAACATGCTCGTGCCGAGCATAATGAGCGTGGTGATGATGTCGCTCGACGTAGTGTTCAACTTCTTCCTCATCTTCCACACGCGCACCGTCGACGTGCTGGGCATGTCGCTCACGCTGCCCGGAGCGGGCATGGGAGTGGTAGGAGCGGCAATAGGCACGGCTTCAGCCGAACTCGTTGCGGCATCCATAACGATGTACATACTCTGCTTCCGCAGCAAGGAGCTGTCGCTGAGGATTGACCGCGGCCGCTTCCTGCCTACATGGCAGGTGGTGAAGCGTGCCCTGCACATAGCCCTGCCAATGGGTATACAGCAGACCATAATGACCTCGGCATACATCGTCACAACCATCATCATCGCTCCGCTGGGCACCTTCGCCATTGCCGCCAACTCGTTTGGCATCATCGTCGAGAGTCTGTGCTACATGCCGGGCTACGGCGTGAGCGATGCCGCCACGACGCTTGTGGGACAGAGCATGGGTGCCGGACGCTACGAACTGATGAAGCGCTTTGCGTGGCTCAGCGTCGGACTGGGCATGGGCATTATGACATTGATGGGCGTAGTGATGTACGTCGGAGCGCCGTTTGCCATGGCTATGATGACGCCTTCGCCCGAAGTGCGCCTGCTTGGAGTCGAGGTGCTGCGCATCGAGGCATTCGCCGAACCCATGTTCGGTGCAGCCATCATCTGCTACGGAGTGTTCGTAGGCGCTGCCAAGACCATAGCTCCGAGCGTGATGAACCTCATATCGATGTGGGGTGTGCGCATCACGCTTGCCGCCATGCTCGCACCGTCGATGGGACTGCGTGGCGTATGGCTCGCCATGTGCCTCGAACTGACGTTCCGTGGAGTGATATTCCTCGTGAAGCTGGCGAGATTCAATCCCACACCCAAACCCGCCTCACGTAGCGAGGGGGTGAATAGTACAGCAGATGAAATAAGAAACGAATAATAATAAGCAACAATTTTTTTACACCTCTATCCTTATCGCCAATCAGTACATATTACTCCCCTCCCTGCGGGGGAGGGGCGAGGGGGTGGGGCTTTTGAATTATGGAAAAGATAACTGACAAGGTTTTCGGCGGAGAGCGTCCTCTCTTCGAAATCCACAACGTGGAGCTCGACCACGTTCGCATCACTTTTGGTGAATCGGGCATTAAGGAGTGTAGCAACATCGTGTGCCGCAACTGCTACTTCGAGGGCAAATACCCGCTGTGGCACGTCAAGGGTTCGGACATACGCAACTGCTATTTCGCGCCCGGATCGCGTTCTGCCATCTGGTATTCGGACGACATGCACATGGAGGACTGCGTCATCAACGGTCCCAAGTTCTTCCGCGAGATGAAGAACCTCTCGCTCAAGAACGTCACAATCAACGATGCCGACGAGACATTCTGGGGCATCGACGGGCTGACGCTTCAGAATGTGGTGCTGCACGAGGGCACTTATCCATTCATGCACTGCCGCAACATACGCGTCGACGGACTGCAATCGGATGCCAAATACGTGTTCCAGTACTCGCGCGACATCGAGATACGCAACGCCAAGATTGACACCAAGGACTCGTTCTGGGAGGTTGACAACGTGACCGTGTACGACTCGGAGCTCAACGGCGAATTCTTAGGATGGCATTCGCGCGGATTGCGACTGGTCAACTGCCACATCTCGGGCGAGCAGCCACTGTGCTACGCCAAGGACCTGGTGCTTGAGAACTGCACCTTCGACCCCGAATGCGACCGCGCCTTCGAATACTCCACCCTCCAGGCGGACATTCGCGGACACATCAAGAGCATAAAGAACCCCACATCGGGCAAAATAGTGGCAGACAGCATAGGCGAAGTAATAATCGACAAGAACATTAAGCAGCCTGCCGACTGCCAGATTCTGACACGCTAAGAAAGCCCCCTTTATAGAACGTTAATATCAAAAATGTGCAATTTTGCCACTTTTTCATATCAAAAATGTGTAACTTTGCCGAAAAAGGATATTAACCAATGGAAATAAAGAGAGATATAATAGAGAAACTGAAAGCGTGGAAAGAGAATCCACGCCGTAAGCCCTTGGTGTTGCAGGGTGCTCGCCAGGTAGGCAAGTCGTGGGCATTGAAGAAGTTTGGCAAGGAATGTTTTGAAGACATTGTTTATATAAACTTCGACACAATGCCTGCCCTAAAAGAAGACTTCAGACGAACCAAGGTGCCGGCACAGCTCATAAGGCAGATGGAGATAATGACGGGCAAGCCGATAACTCCTTCGTCTACGCTTATAATTCTTGACGAGATACAGGAGTGTAACGATGCATTGAACAGTCTGAAGTATTTCTGCGAGGATGCTCCGGAGTATGCTGTAGTATGTGCCGGTTCGCTCTTAGGGGTGACTTTAAATCGTTCGGGGGCTTCCTTTCCGGTAGGAAAGGTGAATTTCATGACTCTATACCCAGTGTCGTTTGCCGAATATCTCAGAGCAATTGATGCCCAGCTGTATCGTGCCTATGAGATGATAGATACCATTATGGCTGTGCCGGAGGTGATACACCAGCAATTGACAGATGCCTATAAGGCGTATCTTGTATTGGGAGGTATGCCCGAAGCTGTGAGTGCGTATATTGACACCAAGGATTGGGATGAGGCTAAGGCCATACAGGACGGCATACTCCAGTCTTATTCATTAGACTTTGCCAAGCACATCAACAATAAGGACATTCCGCGAGTGTTTCAGGTGTGGGGCAATTTGCAGGACCAATTGGCACGTGAAGACAAGAAGTTCAGATATGCTGACGTTCAAAAAGGAGCCAGAGCACGTGAGTATGAAGGAGCTATAGAATGGCTGTGTCTTGCAGGATTGGTACATCGTGTGTCGGCATTGGAAACTCCACGGCTCCCTTTGTCTGCCTACAAGAAGAGCAATGCATTCAAGCTGTATCTTAATGATGTGGGATTGCTAGGACGTAAATTCGACTTGGATGTGCAGACTGTATTGGCTGGAGACAATCTGTTTACCGAATTCAAGGGCGTTATGGCAGAAAACTACGTGCTGCAGTCGCTTGTTCGTCAGTTTGGCAACTCACAATACTATTGGACATCGGGTAACATGGCCGAAGTGGAGTTTGTATTACAGGCTGATGGCAAAATCATTCCGATAGAAGTGAAGGCAGATAAGAATGTAACGGCTAAGAGTCTGGCGTATTATCGTAAGCAATACACCCCTCAATTGTCTGTGCGACTTTCCACGCTCAATATGCGTAAGGATGACGATTTGCTCAATCTGCCGCTGTATCTTGTTGACAAGATGAGCCGTTTCGTCAGCGTGGCAGATTGAAATGTAGTCCTTTTGCCCTTCAAATGTAGTCCTTTTGCCCTGTAAAAGGAGTCCTTTTGCACTCCAAAACGAGTCCTTTTACAGGGCAAAAGGACTACATTTTCAGAACACACCGAATTGAGTGGTATAAACGAACCGTAAAAACAACGATTTATGACTGATTTATTACACAATACTGCCGGCTGCGTGCCCTGCACCGACCAGCTTTTCACGAAGCCCATACAGCGCCGCGGTACCAACTCCTACAAGTGGGACTCGGCTCCTTCGGACGACGTCATACCCCTCTGGGTGGCAGACATGGACTTTGAGACCTATCCTGCCATAACCGAGGCGTTGCAGCGTCGCGTGGCTCACGGCATATTCGGATACACACGTGTGCCCGATGCCTACTACGAGTCGGTGTGCCGATGGTTTGCAAGCCAGCACGACTGGCACTTCACCCCTCACGACATCATATACACGTCGGGCGTGGTGCCCGCCATATCAGCCGTCATCAAGGCGCTCACCCTGCCCGGCGACCAGGTGATAGTGCAGGGCCCGGTGTACAACTGCTTCTATTCGAGCATACGCAACAACGGCTGCGAGACGGTGTCCAATGCCCTTATATATAATAAGGTGGCGATGCGCTACGAGATAGACTACGACGATCTGGACCGCAAACTCTCGCACGAGCGTGCCCGGCTGCTCCTGCTCTGCAATCCGCACAACCCCGGCGGACGTGTGTGGACACGCTCCGAGCTGACGCGTGTGGCTGAGCTGTGCCGCAAGCACGGCGTGCGCGTGGTGTCGGACGAGATACACTGCGAGCTGACGCTATACGACAACAAGTACACACCGTTCGGATCGCTGCCCGACGAGCTGAGCTATGGTTCCATAACATGCTGTTCGCCGTCGAAGGCGTTCAACATAGCCGGTCTGCAGATAGCCAACATAGTGTGCCGCGACGTCCAAGTGCGCGAGCGCATCGACCGTGCCATCAACATCAACGAGGTGTGCGACGTCAATACCTTTGGCGTTGAGGCGCTTATGGCAGCCTACACCGATGGGGGAGCGGAGTGGCTCGTTGCGCTACGCCGCTATCTCACAGCCAACTACGAGTGGCTCTGCCAATACATGGCAGAAGCCTTGCCCCACCTGCCCGTGATGCGTATGGAGGGCACATACTTGGCTTGGGTGGACTGTTCGGCATTGGGCGTGACATCCGAAGCGATAGAGGAGCGCCTGCTGCGCGAGCATAAGGTGTGGGTGAATGCAGGCAGCATGTACGGCATCGAGGGCGAGCACTTCATCCGCATCAATATGGCGTGCCCGCGCGAAAGGCTAGTAGAGGGGGTGAAGCGGATAGTTGAAGGGCTGGCAGATTGGAATAAAGATTAAGGGAAAAAGTTGCGGTTGCTAAAATAATTGTGTATTTTTGCATACGACAGTTAGCATCTTGACAAATTGAACTTTTAATAAAAGGAGGAATACACATGACAAAAGAAGAGAAGAAAGCCGACTTCTTACGTCGATTCAGAGCCTCAAGAGAACGTAAGGAAGAGTACCTTTCAAAAATAGAAATGCGTATGCGTGAGGACTATCGCATTCGCACAGGCAAAGAAGCAGAATCCTTCAACGTGCTGTAATGAACAGGCTTGACATACAAAGGATTAATGCAATGGCTCCGTATCTCGTGACATTTCACGAGACAGATGAGTCGTATATATTCGTAACAGAGTCAGGCGTGGAATACTCAATAGGTTTCATGCCTGATGATTTGTTGCAGTCTGATGAATCATACGAGTTTGTAATAGCCAACTTGAATGGCAAGAAATCGCCTCGTGACAAGAAGGTGAAAGACACTATCGTTGCTATTGTTGAAGAGTTCTTCAACAGCAACTCTGCAACAATATTATATCTGTGCTCTACAAGCGACGGTAAGCAACTGACAAGAGGTCGGTTGTTTCAGAACTGGTTTGAATCGTACAAATACAGCAACCGCTTTACTATGGTAACATCAACTTTGGTTGACGAGTACGGGATAGATAATATTGCTGCACTGATAATTAGAAACGATAACCCAAGATTAGGCAAGGTTCTGGCCGAATTTGGCGAAACAATAGAGATGTTCAGTCATAAACCGACTCCTTAATAACCCTTATACCAAGAAAAAATCAACTTAAATGAAATTTTTTCTGCCAAACACTTGACATCGCTTGCGCCAGATTGTACCTTTGCAAACGTAATCAGAAACACAGTTTGCTGATGAAACGCAGAGCAGAACAAATGGATGCATCCGCCGGACCCATGTCGACCAAGTCCGCCAACTATGCTCTACCATGAAAAACACAAACAACTTAACACTTAACATTCAAACACTTAACATTCAAACATTAATCGCTTAACATTCAAACACTCAAACACTTAACATTACAACACAAACAATTACCAATTAAACATTAATCATTAATAATTAAACATTAGAAACAATAGTTCGTTAAAATTTGAGATAAAGGCTAAGCAGTTTTACGCTGCCAGCC
>OMCE01000358.1_pt1 | contig 23782 bp, 16 predicted proteins | sample 1644981 | NCBI WGS metagenome assembly OMCE01 (sample SAMEA103958151, study PRJEB25191) | human gut metagenome | reverse complement strand
TCGTTGCTTATTTCCATATTTGCAGCACATTTGCAGCACGTTCACGCAGATGGCTTGTTTAATAACGGTTTGCATTTCGAGGAGGTTAAGTAAGTACTTTGAAATTGTGACGTAGAACTGATAAATTCTAAATGAGGCATGATTAATTATAATTGTGCCTCATTTTTTATTATAACATTATGAGTAAAGTTTTTATTAGAAAATCAAAAGAAAGTAAACCAGTTGTTGCAATATGTTATGATTTTGATAAGACATTATCACCAGATGACATGCAAGCACAAGGGTATATTCAATCTGTTGGAGATGAAGTCGAATCTTTTTGGAAAGAGTCCAATGGGTTAGCTGAAGAGAATGAGATGGATCAAAATTTAGCTTACATGTTTACCATGATCCGGAAAGCGCATGGAAAAGTCTTATTTACTAAAAAGGCATTAATGGATTATGGAGCGAAAGTTCAATTATTTCCTGGTGTTGAGACATGGTTTAAGCGTATTAGAGACTATGGTGTAGATAAAGGAGTTATTGTAGAGCATTATATCATTTCATCTGGTCTTAAGGAAATGATAGAAGGTACAAAAGTCGCTAATGAATTTGAAAAGATATATGCCAGTTCCTTCTATTATGACAAGGATGGCGTTGCTCAATGGCCAGCACAAGTTATTAATTATACGAGCAAGACTCAATTTCTTTTTAGAATTGAAAAAGGAACTTTAGATGTGAATGATTCTGGTGTCAATGACTATTTTAAGCCAGAGGACATTCGTATTCCTTTTAGAAACATGGTCTATATAGGTGACAGTGATACGGATATACCTTGTATGAAACTCATTAATTCTTATTCTGGTCATTCTATTGGAGTTTATAATCCAGAAACAAAAGATAAACGAAAAGTCTATAAAATGATGGAGGATAAGCGCATAAAATATTATGCTCCTGCAGACTATACAGAAGGATCCGAATTGGATGAATTAGTCAAAACCATTATTAATACAACCGCATCAAATGAAAAACTGATGTCTATCCATTACCAAAACAAACAAGAACAGGTAAGCCACAATGGGCAGCCAGACAATCTGGAAGAGAAAGAGAAGGAGAAACTTATAATGGATTTGGAAAATAGCAATAGTTTTAAGCAAACTCATTCTATAATTTCCAAACTAAAAAAAATAAAGGATTGGACTTTAGAAGAAAAAAAACAATTAAAAACTATAGCGGAGAAGAACACACAGATTTGTTCGATAATGAAGGATGGCGATGTTGCCTCTTTCTACTCCTCTCTTGAATAAGCTGTTCCCTTATTCTATTCTGCAAACCATCACAAGTCCTAAACCATCTCCTTCACCAACACTGAAATCGTGGTGGCTCTACAGATGGAACGGATTCAAACAAAGGACAGACAAATGGGGATTGCTCCAATGGTATCTTGTCATTCTTGGCATTATCGCCTGTGTCCTCTTTTCATCTCTCTATCAAAGTATGGTTATGGATCTTGACAGAACTAACCGAATTTTCTACAAGAAGGTCATCATGGATGAGAAGAGAAAGGAGCTTTACCATGAGCTGGATTCGCTGATTTACTCCGATTCGTTTTTCAAGACATATTGGAGTTTGGAACATTGAATACATCTACAAAAAGAAGGTCAATGACGTAATTGATTTGTATCTAATAGTCAAATCTTGATAAAATTTAGGCGGCTAACCATAAGGATTGGATTAGCCGCCTGTAAAGTATCAAATATTTCTGAGAATTAACCATTGCCCGTTTTTATCACTTCCGCTACGAGCTATATAACCTCTCTTTCTTAGCGAAGTTAGTTCTCTTTTTAGCGTTGCAAGTGAAACATTAAGTTTATTGGCCAATTCATCTCTTGTTATAGATGGAAATTGCTTCATTGCAGACAGAATGGCCCGCTGTCGCTCATTTACAGGCTCATTTTGGATATGTAGGGTCAATTTTACTTGCACAAATAATAAGCTCAACCGCCTAAAAGCAGCGGTTGAGCCTAACAAGTATGTGTTTTTTGAGTTTTATTGGACACCAATAAATTGTTATTTACGAAGAAGGCAAGCGAATGACGCATTTGCTTGCCTTTGTCTTTTCACTGCTATATAATCCTCTCTTGCATGAAAAAGTATATTAGGATAAATCATTTAGCATGACTTTACTTATTGTCCTAGATTGAATTTTATAATGCCTTTTACAAATGCCTTAATGATAAGCTCAGTCGTATTACTTGCATTAAACTTAGAGAGTAAATGCGCCTTGTGCGTATTAATCGTATTTACGCTCACGTTGAGGTTGACGGCAATCTCGTGTGCTCTCAGTCCGCGTGCCAATTGGCAGAGCACATTGTGCTCTTGTTGCGTTAAGTGGCTGCCCGATTCAGGAATGTGCATCTCAATGTGGCGCACCAATTGCTGAAATCGCTTGCAAAAGTAGTTGTCACCCCGTGCTATGCTGCGCACAGCCAAACATAACTCATCTATATCGCAACTCTTAAATACTACACCATCCGTGTCAGACTGCATGATAGCATTAATGTGCCATATCTCCTCGTGAGAGGTGTATACCATTGTGCGCACCTCAGGCTCCATGGTATTAACTTTCTCTATCAAGTCAATACCAGAACCGTCAGGAAGGTCGAGGTCGACAATGCACAAGTCGAAGTGTTGCTCCGATTCGAGCAATTGCGTGGCATCGTGCAGTGTAGAACTCACGGCTACCTTATCCACTTCGGGCATATGCAGTAAGCATACTTTCAGCCCTTCAAGTAGTATGGCATGGTCGTCGCAAATGAGTATGTTAATCTTTGGTGTCATATATATAATATTGTCTTGTTTTTTAAAAATATGTTGCAAATATATCCGTTTCCGTTTGTTTGCATATCATTATAAATAATGATTTTAATCGATATTTGTTAAAAGCCTCTTCTTTATTTTTTTAAAAAAAGGCGAGTGCAAAACGAAATAAAAGTTTTCAGACTTTCATTTTGCTTTGCACTCGCCTTGCACTATCTTTTGATAAGATAGGCTGCGGCTCGGCAAAACGAAATGAAAGTTTTCAGACTTTCATTTTGCTTTGCACTCACCTTGCACTATCTTTGTATTCTTCTTTTGCTAAAAAATCTAATCAACAATGAAAAAAGCTAATCTCCTCGCTTGTTTGCTCAGTCCGATGTTGGCTATCGCACAGCCACAAGCAGACTCACTGCGTCATCTCATACACGTTAAAGGACCCCAAGTACACTTACTGGCCCAAATGGCCGAAGCTACAGCTACTTCCCACCCCGACACGGCACTTCACTACGCTCAATTGGCTCGCCAACGCAAGGCTGCAGGGCGCGACCTCATAACCCTTGAGGCCGCTACGGGCGAAGCCCTTATGGCACAAGGACAGATAGAGCAGTCGCTCAAACACTTTACGCAAGCCTATAACCAAGCACGCCAACAACACCTTGCACCGGAAGCGTACAACCAACTCTGTAGTATCGGACTCTGCCATAGCCGCATGCAACACTTCGATAAGGCTGCCAAGTGTTATGACCAAGTAATCGCTTATGCTACTCGTCATAAGAATGCGCAACTCGCCTTCTCTGCCTACCAAAACTATGGCGCGATGTGTAGCCGCATGGGGCGTGTTGAAGACTGTCAACGCCTCTTGCTTAATGCGTTGAAATACCAAAGTGCTGCCGATCCCGCCCTTCGCGTATCGGTATATGCGGGGTTGGGTACGATTCTTACCTATAACGCTGCCACCTTCCCTAAAGCCGAACAATACCTGCGTCAAGGCATTGCCATTGCGCGTCGAGCTCATGAACCGCTTGCTGAGGCCAGTTGTCTCTCACCGCTCATCACGCTGCTCACCCAACAACCGCAACGTTATGCTGAGATTCCTGCCCTTATTGCGCGGGCCAATACTATCGTCAGCAATGCGGCCCCCGATGGTACAGAGCGTATGCAGTTGGAACACGCAAAGATCAACTACTACTTCGTTACTCGACAATGGTCGCCTGCCCTCCAGTCGGCATTGATGCTTTACGAAAATGGTCCTGCGGTGTCGTCAGAGCGTGATAAGGTCATGCTTATGGTGGCACGGGCTTATGAGGGTACGGGCAATCCACAGCGAGCTTGCTACTTCTATCGCGAAGCCTACTACATAGGTGACTCTATTCACCAACTTGATGTGCAACAGCAAGTGGGCGATGCGGCTGCACGCTACGATGCAAAAGAGAAGCAGCTCAAAATCACTCAACTACAAAAGAACGCTGCTGAGGCTGAGGTGAAGCAATGGCGCTTAGGTGCTGCACTCGCAGGGATCGTTCTGTTGCTCTTTGCCACCATTGTTGCTGCTATTATTTGGCAGCGCCAGCAGCGTCGTAAGGCACAACTCGACCAAGCGCGTCGTTATATCGATGGCATTGAGAGCGAGCGTAAGCGTTTGGCGCAGGAGTTACACGATGGTGTGTGCAACGACCTCCTTGTGGCTGAAATGCAAATGTCCACCTCTACTGATGTCGGCTCTGCTGTGGCGCAACTGCAACAGGTGCGTGGCACGATACGTCAAATCTCCCACCAACTTATGCCGCCCAATACGACCTTTGCTACGCTCGATCAAACGCTCTCAGCATTGGCTTATAAGTTACAGGAGATTGGCCAATTCAGCGTAACCTTCACAGATGCTACTCCTGCCAACGCTCCCTATGACTGGAGCCAACTTCCTACTGAGCAAGCTTACCAACTCTATCGCATTGCGCAAGAACTCATTACCAACCTTGTCAAACATACGCAAGGACTCACGCATATTGACATTGCGCTTGCGCATAGCGCTGTCGCTCCTACTGTTGAACTAAGCATTTCGCACAATGTTACGACCTCTCCCATAGCTCCTTTTGACGCAGCTTCTACTGCTACGACGACTGGTATTGGCATTCAGTCTATCAGTGAGCGTCTGAAAGCTATCAGTGCTACTATCAAGTTTACGTCCGACGAGCAAGGGGAGCATACGATTATTACTTGTTGAGACAGTAAATAGTTCTCGTCTATAATGAATCGTGTGGGTACGGTTGCTTTAATAGATAAAAACTGCAATTTGTCTGCCTAATTGGGGGGCGGGTTACAAACCCGCCCCCCCAATTAGGCAGACAAATTGCAGTTTATTTTTTACACGTTACTTATCGCTTAATGAACTTGAAGTTTTTGAAGTAAACTTGCTGTTCTGTACCACTGATATTAGTGATACGGAGTTTTGAAGCTTGCATACCACCGAGTTCATTGCCTGTGTGGATAACAGGGTCGTCGGCCTTGTAGTGCAATAGGCTTACTTCCTTCCAAGCACCCTTCGTGAAGAGTTCCAACTTAAAGCACTTAGCTACATCGGCCTTGCCCAAGTTGAACTCCATACCTGCAAACGTAATGTCGCGATCACCCTCGATGGTGAAAGCAGCGTCCTTCGGCCACTTGATCACTTCAAGCGAAGGAGATACTGTTACGTCATTGCTGCGTACACTGATAGGTTGCAATGCCAACTGGGGCACATCGGTTACAATCTTGAATGGATTGTACTCTGACGAATTGTCAAGTTGCGTGCCATTTGCCTTGTTGTAAGCATCTACCGTTTGACTAAAGAGTTTATTCAGCGTGGGCAATAATACCTTGGTGGCTACCTTAATGCCAGGCTGTAGGGCATGACGCACGTCAGAATTCTCCAATTCGTACATCTGCACTTGCAAAGCATGCGCCTGCTTATAAGCCATGTCAAATTTAGGAAAACCTGCATTATTGGGATAGAGTTGATTCATAGCCATAATGCAAGTGGCAATACCATAGTCAGCCACGTTCTTACCCTGCAAGAGCCAAGGACGCAATTCGCGCTTCAACTCAGGATTGGTATTATCGGCTAAGAGTTCGTCAACGGCCATACGCAGTTCATAGCACTTTATCGTCAACTGTTGTAACGACTTGGGGTCAGACTTCAGCGCGCCTTCGGCAATGCTCTTCAGCTCATCGCCCTCTTCGCGACGGAAACCATGGCCATTGGGGCCGAGGTCCTTATTATATAAGGCAAAGGTGCGAAGGGCTTCATAATTGTCGGGGAGTACAGCCTTTAAGCCCTTTTCCCAGTCGCGCTGATAGTCGTAAGCCTTCATGTTCCACGTGTAGTCGGCAATGCCGTAGAGTGAAATCTTTGAAGCCTCAGCATGTTCCATAGGGTTAGAGACGAAACCTGAAACGTCGTCTGCAATGTCAAGGCCATTACCATAAGCCGGACCAAGGAGAATGTGATCGCGCACGAAGTCGCTAACGGGGAAGTTCCACCAGATGTAAGCCTTGCGGTCGATACGTTGGTTGATCCACTCCATGCTCTCCTTGTCAATGCAATGAACGACGGAGTTACCCGTCCACATGATTTGAATGCTCTTGTTCATCTTTGTGCCCAACGTGCGGAGGTAACCACCTGCATCGTTAGCCCAAGCACGGTTGTACTCTGTGGGGCACATGATGAGCGGACTCACATCGTGATGCTTTTTAACAAAGTTGTTGTCTACGTAGTTGAGCAGTTCGGCTTGCTTGTCTCCCTTAGCCCCCTCGCCCCAGATGTCGTCAAAGAATACGGCAAAAGAGCGAATGCCTAAAGCATACATCTTCTCAAACTTGGCGATTAAGGCATCGCGGTCGGCATCGTTCCATTTGATGTCAACACCCGGGTGAATAGCCCAATAGAAGTTTACGTTATTCTTCTTCGCACATTCGTTCAACTCTTGAATGCGCTTGGCTTCAGCATCGGGATAGGCTACGCGCCAGTGGTCGCGGTGATAAGGGTCGTCTTTAGGACCATAGATGTAAACGTTCATTTTGTTGCGGCCATAGAACTCTATTTGGCTCAAGCGTGCTTTGTGGCTCCAAGGCGTGCCATAGAAGCCCTCTACCGTACCACGGAAGGGAACGTCGGGCCAGTCGGTCACGGTGCAGCACTCTAACTTTCCTTCAGACATTGACTGTAACAAGGTCTGTACACCATAGATTAAGCCTGCCTTATCGGCACCAGCTATAACAATCCCCTTCTCACTAATGTTGAGGTAATAGCCCTCTGCGTGATTGGGGATAAGTTTGGCCACTTTGCTAATGCACTTGTCGCCTTTTACACCCAACGTAAGGGTGTACTTTGACTTATACAAGGGTGACACATTGGCTTTTTCGAGCATTACGAGTGCCGTTTCGTACACCTCGTTGTTGCTCTGCTCATTGGTAACGATTTTCCACGTTTTGGGCAAAGTGTTCAAGAACTTTCCTGTGCTCACCACTTTCTGTGGCACGGGGTTGACTAAACTAATTTGTGCTGTAGCAGGCATTGCTGCCAGCGCAGCCATCATAAGGCTGGTAAGGATGTGATTATGTTTCATAGAGGAAATGTGCAAATGCTTGGTGAATGTGCAAATGTGCAAATGTGAGAATGTGCAAATGGATGCCTTTTCTTGCAGAGTTTGTGGTATGTGAGAATGTACAGATGCGCTATTTATGCGTCATAAGATGCGCTATTTATGCGTCATAATATCCAGGACGCATCGGTCGGTTTCGTTCATGGCATCAGCACCAATGCTTACTAAGTTGCGAATGCTTTGGTCAACATCGTCGTCGATAATGCCTTCCACGCTTGTGACGCAGTTGCCTTGCATGGCCAACATGGCCGATAGCACGGCGGTACTAACGCCCGTGGTTAACTTTAGCGCGCAACTGGGTTTGGCTCCGTCGCATATCATACCCGTAAGGTTGGCTATCATGTTTTTCACGGCAAAGGTCATTTGCTCATAATTGCCACCCATTAAATAAGTAATGCCGCAACTGGAACCTGTCGCTGCTACTACACAACCACATAAGGCCGACAAAGTACCTAAATTGAGTTTTATATAAATGGCCGTGAGGTGTGAGAGCATCAAGGCGCGTGTCATCTCTTCAGCCGTATTATGATTTTCTTCGGCAAAGACGACTACGGGATTGGTCGCACAGATGCCTTGATTGCCCGACCCTGAATTGCTCATCACAGGTATCATGGCTCCTGCCATACGAGCATCGCAAGCACATGAAGTAGACGAAAGTATGTGTGAGAAGATATTGTCCCCCATAATGCCACGTCCTAAGGGACGACTGAGGGCTTTACCTAAACAATGGCCGTAGTTGCCTTCAAGCGAGAGTTGTGCAGCTCGTTTGTTGAGTCGACGCGCTTCGTTTATAAACTCGATGTCGGCTAACGGCATTGTAGTAGCATACTCCCACACTTTGTGCAGATTGAGTTGTAACTTGTCGGTTTGCAGTGCTTCACTCTCGGTAGCATCTGAGTCTTGAGGCGTTTCGTGCAATAGATCTACTTCTACCTCGTTGTCCTTGGCGATGTAGACAAAGCGCGTATGTTCACGTGCTATGACCACGGTAGCTTGGTGCCCATCAGCGTCAGCGGCTACTATTTCTACATACAACTTTTCAGTCGTATCGCTCTTGAGCGAAATGTTGATGCGGTCTTCGGCAATGAATTGTTTGCCACGCGCTACGGCCTCAGCGTTGCAATCGCGCAACACTTCAAGGCCATAGGCAGAACGACCTATCAGTGCGCCTAAGGCAATCGCTATCGGCAGTCCGACCATGCCCGTGCCAGGAATGCCTACGCCCATGGCATTCTTTAATATATTAGCACTCAAGCGTGCTTCAATGTGCGTAGGCAAGCTGCCTAAGGCCTCAACGGCTCGACTTGTAGCCAATGCCACACAGATTGGTTCGGTACACCCAATGGCAGGCACCACCCAATGGCGCACCAATTGGGTTATTTGTTGTTTTTCTTGTTCGGTGAGCACAGGTATTTCAATTACTTTTTTTCTAATTTAAGACGATACGCACGGGGTGTGCAATCGTACACACGGTGAAAAGCCATATAAAAGGTTTGTCGTGACGAAAATCCAGCCAAGAGCCCAATCTCTTCGACCGTCATATCCTTATACTGGGTTGACTGCATCATCTTTACCACATCACGCAAACGCAGACCATTCACCAAAGCAGTATAGTTATTCCCTGTACACGCCGAAACTGCTGCCGAAATGTAACGTGTATTGATGTTCAAGTCTTCAGATAAGCGTAACGTGTTGTAGGTTGGGTCACGATAAAGCTTTTCGCGTGTTAGCTTTTCAAGAATCTTGATATAGATTTCGTTAGCTCTTCCAGCCTTTAATCGATTGCAATAGGCTGGTTCTACTCTTAATTTTGGTTTTTCTGTTTTCATAAATAGTATATGACGCTTGCAAATGTAATAAAAATTTTTGACAAAAAGTCTTGAACGCAAGCTAACTTGGGGACGACGCGTCCCCACGTCTGAAGCAGTATGCCTTGAACGTCTGCTTATAGTCGCTTAGCGCGAGGACACGCTTACCCTGACTTCGTCAGTGCGCCACCCAAAACCACCCATATTTTTGACGTAACTCATTGGTTTTCAATACGCGCCTTGTAATGGCGCAGAAAAGTGATGAAGTCAAGATTTGAATAATAATAAAGCACCTTCGCATTTCTGCGAAGGTGCTTTATTGTGGTACGCTCGGCATGAGCATTATCTAACGGGTGCAAGTTTTGAGCAAGCCCTAATAGGAGATTTTTTTCTTCACCTATTTTCATCTCACCTTTATCTTCACCGTTTTCTCCATTCTATCTTCCGTGGTCGCCTTTACAATATAGAGCCCCGTAGCCACTTGCTTATGCCATGTTGTGGCATTGATGCCAGAGGCCGAAGTAAGGAGCTTACCATCGATGGAGTAGATGCTCACAGAGGTAAGTTTGCTGCCCAGAGAACTTACCATGATAGTGCCACTTTGAGGCGAGAAGCAGCGTATGTGGCTATCGTTTCCACGGCTTGCGGTGTTGTAGATGGCGGTAGTGATATAATATCTGCCATGCTCGTTGGCAGCAATCTCTATGGCATGGTCGGCTGGGGTATAGGTGCCTGTTTTGGCGTCGAGAATATAGAGTGGGGTGTCGAGATATCTATTTGCCTCCAACTCCACATCCACCATCTTATTTTCCTTTGCAATCACTCCAAAAGGCAATATTCCGATATTGGGCAATACATTGAGCGCTGCAGCCTGAGTGCCAGCTATGGTGTAAACCTGCGGAATATCCTCCAGTTCGGTGTTGTTGAGCAGCTCTATATCCTCATCGTTGCGGAAGTCTTCGTTGGCATCATCCTTCACTATGACCTTGGCAGTAGCCATTTCTTTGCCACCCTCAATAACATGGATGTTCATCTTTGCTTTCGTATCGGCTATTTTTCCTCCACCCGCCTTCCAGCGGTCTGTGGTCATGAGTAGGGTAAAAGTTGCATAGCTTATGCTTTCGTTTGCTTTAGCCTTTACGAAGAAAGCCTGCATAGGCTCAATCAGCAAATCTTCTTTACGATTGTATGTACCTTCTTTAATGAGATACGCCTTAAGCACCCCATCTTGAATAGTCCATACTTTTCGTTCAAACTTTGGGTTACCATTGAGGAAGCTATACATACTCAGCGTTGCTGTATACGGATTACCAACCATATAATAGCAGTTCTTGCTATGTGTGTTTGTGGTTAGTTGCTGTTTTACAGTTCCCAATTCATTCGCCGCAGTAACAGAAGCCACATTCAACTTATATATATCCGTTTTATTCACCGGAACTACCTTGATAAATGTGTCATCCGAATTGTATGGATTGTTATCAGCAGTAGTATAGAAATATTCTTTATCCTCCTTTGGTAAACGGAAAAGCCACGTTGGTGTTACATTTTTATAATCGTCACCAGCCTTAATGGCAAATCCTCTGCCATCGGCATACTTCTCGTCCAGCTTGTTGAACACATGACTCCAATATAGCGACTCTATATTCATTGCGCCATCTGTTATAGTATCAATGCGATTATAACCATTAAAATAGTCATCTGCATTATAGCCCGTTATACCATCGATTACCTGTTCGCCGTTGCTGTCCCAATTGCGCTGGTAAACTGGTGCTTCCACACGGTTGTTATTTGTAAGGGCAAACTCCATGCGTGTGAAAGCTTCCTTGTTTTCTCTACCACGCGACCCATACGTAGGATCATCTTTAACCGGCACAAAGAAGTCGCCTGCATATGTATCCTTCAAAGGTGATGAAATGATATTCCATTTATTTTGAGTCATCTCCTTTTCTACGTAAGCCTTATTATACACAAGGTAAGCTTGATTGAGTAATTCAGCTTGTGGCTTGAAGTATATTTCATCACAAATATTGCCCTTGAACGTTTCACAAGTAAACCAGCCTTCGCCTGTGTCTGAATGGTCTTTGGTGTTATAGTTCCATGTTGTTAGCATATCGTAAGCAATAGCCGCTGTAGCCTCCTCGCCCTTATAGTTTGTAAGCTTAAGGGCGATGTTGTTTCCTTCGCGGTATACGATATTGCCGAGTCCAGGATATACCTTATCCGTTTGGTCAGGTATAGTAACCTTAGAGAATTTCATGGGTGTATATGCCTGATTACTGTTTAGCTTGTCGTAAATTCCTGTACCATAATCAGTATAGTCAGTTTTATACAATTCAGCCGCAGTAGACCGTTTCCAGTTTAGGTCGTTGTTCCAGTTTGCATTAAGTTTGTTGGCAAGTGTAGAATTCCACGTCAGATATTCTGGCACCACCTTGAATGTGATGAAAACTTCTCCTGGACACGACTTTGTAGACCCCACGACATCTTGTTCGTACGAGAAGTTTAGCTCATACCAATAGCCTTCGTGTAGAATATCCAAAGCATTGTCGTTGTCGAAGAGTAAACTTATATAGCCTTTACCTCCTGTCAGCGAAGTTGCCTCAAGAGTTGTTTCCTTTAGTTTTCCTACAATCTGCTTTGTAGTAGAACCAAGGTTGAATGTTGGATCGTTTGAATCGGCAACAAACACATTTGAGCCACTCTGAAACTTAATCTTAGCAGCATCTTCAAGGTTTGCTACAGGCAATCTCAGTTCCTTTCCTGCTGCCAACATAGCCTTTATTTGTGGCAAGCCTATACGCACGCTACGGTCGTCTGTAGGGTAAGCAACACTTGCATCACCCATAGTAAGTTTCGGACCGTCTTTGACGATACGCAGAGTAAAGTACATAGGGTCGGGGCAGATTTCGTATTTTATTGTACCCTCTGTAATTGTTGTTGTTACGGGAATTGCAGCCACCTTGTATACTCCAGTCTTTTCTGAGTTATACTGATAGTCGTCAAGATTGTTGCTTGCCGAAAGCAGTAATTGTCCGTTGTCCACATACTCCCTCAATAGTGCATAGCCTGTTGGATTTATGTTTTTATATCCCGCAGCAAGACCTTTCACTTCGGTATACTCAGCTCTGCCGCGATAGTCAGCCAACGTTTGCAGCAACATGGGAATGGAGGCAAAATTGTTCTCCTTGTCGGGCTCGCTGAAGAACCAGTCTAATTTAACCTTATGCAATGTAATTGCACCACCATTCACCACGTCGGTAGTCAGCAACTTTCCGCTAATGTTAACGTTAGGCTTATTCGATCCATCGCACGACACACGCACCGTTGATACGGTATTTCCAGTAGCATCCGAAACCGTAAATTTTTGCTGTACAAGCTCAAATTCCTCACTATACAAAGAGCAAACATTAGTGGGTTTGCCCCATTCATCAGGCTTGTCAGGATCGTCTTCGTTAGGAATAGTTACCGAAATGTAATACTTAGTACCAAAAGCCAAGTTGAAATGGCGATAGGCAAGCAACAGCAGTATATTCCCGTCCGCGTCCTTTGTAAACATTGGCGAATTGGTGCTACCTCCTGCTGCATAGCTTGGCAGCATCTTGTTTGCGTTGTATTCAGCAGGCACTTCTGCCACACCATATTCATCAGCTTTTCCGTCGCCATCATAGTCGATACCTGCAACAGGATTGCCCTCCAAGTCGCATATACGGTAAAACAACTTTGAAGCCACCCCCACACCTACAACAGCCTGTATGTTCTCGTAGTGAGAGGCTATCATGAGCTTAACGTCGTCGGTCGAACCTTCGAGCTGATCTGGACACACCGCTTTGTTCTGTATCACGTCTATTTTGGCATGCTGTATATATAATCGCAAGTCGTCAATAGCATAGTCGGCACCATTGGTGTTGTCGCACATATTGTCCACCACAATACGGAAGTCGGAATAGTTTTCCACTCCTGACTTTTTTCGTATCACCAGTCGGCTATACACCTGGAACCACTTGCCCCGCTGTCTGCCGCCTGCAGTATTGTTGGCAAGGTCGCCCGAGCTAAACGACGAAAGCAATCGTTGATAGGTCACCTTGCCCTGCTCGTCCTTTATGATTCCATATAGTTTGAACATCAACTGAGGTTGTGTGTTTCCAGACGTAAAGTCTGCCACTGCTCCTGCAAAGATAAGACGCGCTCCCGAACACAGGTCGGCCTTGAAGTCGATAGTTGCAATCTGTCGGCTCTCATCTGAAGCATCTACATACAAGAAGTATCCATACTGCTTGCCGCCCGTAAGTTCATAGGTACGGTCGTAAAGTACTTCAGAAGTCCACCATTGGTACATCTTTTTTCCACCAGCAGTCTTTTGGTTTGCGTCCGACACACCCGGCACGTTCGCACTCTTGTACAATCCATACTCGCCGTGTATAACACCAAGATCATCAGGCCAACTTTGGTCGCGCAGTTGTGGATAAGCGTAACTATACGCACGTTTGTCCCATTGCGAAGACAGCGTAGAGATGTTGTTAGCTGCTGTAGGTGCGTCCAATGTCAGTGTATTATTGTCATCGTCAAACGATATAGGCTTTGTAGCTTGCTGATAGTGGGTGTTGAGGTAGCTATATGTGCGGTCGTTATCGCCATCAGCAAAAATCTGCTCACGCGTCTTTGGATAAGTATTATTATACAATATCTCGTAATTGGCTATCGGAGCCATGTCGTTGCCATTTTTGGCATAGCACACAATATACACCACATCTCCAAAAGTAATGGTTGGTCTTGAAGTTGTCTTTCCGTCCAATGTCAACCACCCATTACCATTTGTCATAATGGTATTCATGCTTGTAGCCGACCATATCTGATAATTCTCATTAGCATCTCTTGCCAGAATGGTATATTTAGTCTTGGTCTTATCATAAGCACGCCATTGATAACGTGTAGCCTGCACCATTTTGGTCTTATCAAAGTCGGCACGTTTTATCAGATGTGCATCATCTGCTGCATATACGTGATGATTGGTTTCCTTAAGGGGATAAAAATAGTAGTTGCTTGGCAACATATTGACGCGTATCGCCATAGAGGAATTCGTGTCTTTAGCACCAAATAATATTTGGCGGTTGTCCTCAATCGTCAAGTCGGAGTTAGCTGCACGCTTGTCTGTCGGAAACGCACTGACGATATTCTCTGCTATACTCTTTGCCGACCTTATGTGGAAGATATATCGTATTTGCAGTGTAGGCTCACGCTGGAAATATCGTTCCTTATATAAGAAACTACCAGCCTCAAAGGGTTCAAAGTCGATATATTTGCTCACATCACATGCTATTTCCTCTCCTTCCCAATTAGCGTTTGCCGCCTCGGTTGGTGCAGTATACTTTACACCCTGTCTTATTCTACTCGGTCCATACTTTTCACCATTTATAGACTTTTTCCAAGCAAACAGACCACGCACATTGTTAGCAGCATCGCTTACCTCTTCCAAATAGCTGTAATAGCTGTCGTATTTTGAGAGCCTGCTGCTTTTCATGTCAGTCTTATAGTCATACCATCTGATGTAGCCCTTTGGCTCGTTTGAGCGATTTTGCCGTGCACCGTCCGTTGTATATCCTTCAAACGGCAATAGCAAGTCTACAGCCTTTCCCGGCTCTACATAATAGGTATATTCATACTCATGCACCTGCTGCATCATCTGTCCATAAGGATTGGCCAGAAGCGGTCTGCCAGTCACGCCCTCCCAATGTTTGAACACACTCTGTTGTGCATGAATGGTGGTGGCACAGCATGCCAACACCAGAAAGCATAAATATATGTATTTGTATTTGTTCATAATACACTACTCTTTTATAATTTCCACTTTATACGGAATGTCATACCCTAACTGATTGATACCTATCAGCACCTTGTGTATAGCATATCCATTGCGGTTGCCAATTACGCCCTCTATGGTGTGTCGCGATGGCACTGGTGTGGGCATACGGTCGTATATACATACCCCATCGCCGTCGGGTTGCAACGTCAATGTCTGCCAACCGGCAAACACCCAACCGTCGGCTGCATCGACACCAGGTTTAAGTTCAACACCATCGCTTATGCGCACTACATAAGGTATGAGATGAAACTCGCCGTAACTCTTAAATCTTACGGTAAGCATCTCGTCGTTCTGCTCAACAGTAGGCAGCACGCCAATGGGGGTAAACTGCTCTACCTTGAATCTTACACGATAGTCGTTTAGCTTTATTGGTATCTCAAGATAGTCGTTACGCGATATTGTGTTCCAGTTTGACAATGCACCACGATGGTTCATTGTGGCATGGTCGGTCTTAACGCTCACTACAAAGTAGTTTGGCATTCGAGCTATCGACTCATTGACGTAGAAACTTATTATCTTCGGTGTCGTAGTATTGGCCTTTACCACCACTTCAGGGTCGAGATTTATAGTAAACATCTCTTTCGCTGCCGAAGCATTGATATGTGGTTCAACAGCTGTGCCATTGTCCTTGCCGGGCAGCAGATACAGATTGTTGGCCTCGTTCTTGGTAATATCTGTAAGCGCCACTTTCTTTAGCGTGATGTCGTTTGGTGTGTCGTTGGTTATCTTCAGCTTCACCTTAGCCACCATTCTTATCACTTCGAGATCGACATCCGAAGTATTCTTCTTTATCTCTATGGTCTGCTTGTTGCTCATAGGTATGCCGCCAGGAAAGTCGGCAGCCGTAAGCACATTGCCATTTACGGTATATAGCTTATTGTCGAAGTCGGCAGGGAGCGGCGTATTAGATGTAGAATAGTCGATATTCGGGTCGAGCCCCACATCCTCAGGTTTAATATTTGCGAAAGAATAGAATGTAGTTTCGCCTGGTTCAATCTTAGCCGTAAGCGTGCCCACCCAGCTCTTCTCCTCAGCATAATCTTCACTAACAAGCAGATGTTTGATGATGCCATGCTGTACAACGATGGTGAAGCAGTTATTCATCATCTCGCCTTTTTCGGCATTGGCGTCGGTCCATTCCAGCGAACCGCTACTACGTGATGCAGTGCTTCCTGTCGGGGTTGAAATATTTATGCGCACAGTTACAGGCTTGCTATCAAATGTTGGCTCGGTAGTAGGGTCTGACGAGCAACAACATAGAGCAAGTGATGCAATGAGTGAGACTATCAAAAGCGATATTTTCTTCATATATATTATGTCACTTTTAGTGGTACGGTACTGATTTACCTGTTAACCCGTTAACTTGTCAACTTGTTTACTAATTCCGCCAACGCGTTTACATTATTATTTCTTCGTCGTATTCTCGCTTGTTCCATCTTCTTACGTGCAGGTTTACGATGAGCTTTCCGCCCTCTTTGTAAACCATGAATGTATAGAAGTGGTTGCGCTGTATATCGTATGGCGTGCCAGTAGGTTCTCCGGCTGTGTCGTAGTTGCGAAAATACAGGGTATATGTACCTTCGTGCTTGCCGTTTCTGTTCAAGTTAATTGTTATAGTAGCAGGTGTGGCACCACTACTGGTATTGTCGTATTCAGTTATGTATGTCGCTCTCTCCTCCAATAAGTCTATACTTGCCTCCCTGCTGTCAAACACATGCAGCGAATTGTCGAAGCGTATATCCTGCGTCCTGTCAGCCAGCTTATAGTTGTTGGGCAGACAGTAGCCTTTGGTGTTATAGTTGTTGATGTGCATGCTGCCTATAGAGTAGCCGTACGACGGCATATCCGAGCGCAAACCAACTCTCACCTTGGCCATAGCTCTTAGCAAATATATTGGCTCTGTCATATCTGTTTGTGTGCCGAGGCTTAGTTCAGGCAGCGAAGCCACGCCCCACATTGGTATATATTTTCGTGTACCCGTATCAAGGTTGTATGTCAAGTCGGGTAGTGAAATGGTGCTAAGTTTTGAAGCATTGCAGTTAGCCACAATCATTATCTTCTTAGCCTTTGCAATATTGTCTTTAGCATTATTCCACACTCCGGTTATGGCATATTTATTGCCCGAAGGGTCGCTCATTGGTACAACCTTTATCGTCTCCACATCGCCGATGATGTTGCCCCCTTTGTCGCAGATGGCTATATACAAGTCGTCGGGATTAATCATATTTTCCTTTTCAATGCCTGGCAGCGGGTGATCGTAGTCGTCCCAGCCCTCGTTGGCGGCACGAGTTGTCCTGACATCTGCCACCGCCAGTGTAAAGGCTACACGCACATCGTCCATACCGATAGCGTCTTCTGCGTTGCTATCTGAACAAGCTGCCATTGCCATGCATAGCATTATGCCGACAACCGCTATAAGGGTAATATGTTTAATATGATATAACATCAAGTATTACACTGTTGTTTAGAATAATAAAGTATCGTATTCTATATCTCCATTCTTATTTCTCATTCTTTACATTTCAGTATGTTGCAACACCACTCGCCAAGAGTTTATATATATATTGGCGTTTAGCCAATTCAAGCGGTCATCTACAAAGAAGATGAAGTTATAGTCGTCCTGTCGGTCTAAGTATTCTTGGTCAGTCATCGTCTTGTTGTAGTTTCCTTTCACAAGCAATGCGTAGTCGATGAGAGGTATGTTGAACACCATTTTTCCGTTGTTTGTATTATAAACCTTAAGTCGTGGGTGTTTTGTAGCAAACAGTCTGTTTACGGTCATCTCAGCCACTACTGCCGACACCTGTGTTCCGTTCTCGTTCGCAGCTCTGACGCTACCGTCGTATTGCGCCCATGGGCGATAAGTTATCGAGTCGTCCATTACAGGTGTGTTGTCGTAGGCAAGCCAACCGTTATCGTCGTCTATCTTGAAGTCAAAGTCGCTGGCTTTTAGTCTCTTGCCAGATGTGTTTTGTATCACCACTTTGACGTTGTTAGTATTCTTAGTTAGTGGCACCGTTATGGTTTTTGTTCCATAGTATTCCATACGCATGTCTACATTTTTAGAGTATCCGTGGTATAGGGCTGTCAGGTCGTGCTGTATATCTCTGGTTGTTCTATTGATCTTACAATCGAGTTTAGCGATGTCGTTTGTTGCATCGCCGCTTGTTGTGTATATGTATGAGTTTGGCTGTCGTTCCTCGCCTTCAGCCCATACATGCAGGGTGTATATGCCTGGTTTGATATCGAGTCTCATATAGCCTCCATTGGCAGCTATATTGCTCACTTTTTCAGTCTTATTGAATACCAGGTCGCCATTTAGATTATAGGCATGCAGGGTCACCGTCTTCACTGGTGAGGTGAAGATGTCTATAAAATCCATGTTCATATCGTAGCAGAACCTTACTCTCAAGTCTTTTTTACATCCGTCCATGTCATCGTGCATCATAGAGCAAGAAGATATGGCTAATGACAATATAAGAGCGAGTGTTATCTTGTTTGTAGTGTTCAAGATAGACCTTAAGTATCTCATATAAGCAGAATGTAATGTATGTACTATTGTTTCTTTGATACCTTATGTTATAGTTGGTACGACACTGAGCCGTACCAACTATGTGTATAGAGAGATATTGAAGTCGTCTAAACTTTTATGAAGTTCAAGATTTGCCTTTATTTTTGAAGCGATTTTTGTATAAGATAGGCTGCACCTCAGCAAAAATCTCAAGCAAGCTTGGCTTTTTGCATTCGGTTTGCACTATCTTTGGCATTGAAGAGGGAGTGTAGCGAGCTACACGACCGATGAAAGGTCAAAAAGCGGTCAAAAAGAAAGGTAAAGATTGAATTTAGAAGAGATAAAAGTTTAAATATAATCTTCGTCAGAAAAGTTTAGACGACTTCATTATCTTTCAAGTGAACTTTCGTACTCTAAGGGATCGCATTCAGCATCTTTCGTTTCGCAATACATTAGATTTCCACTTTGAAGACAGTTTACGCGATGAGCGTCTCGATATGTTTCTGTAATATACCATTTCATATCAACTTCAGCATAATCCATGCCTAATTCATTTACGTCTTGTGCATATTTTTTTGCTTTATTATATGCCTCTTTCATAGATTTAGATGTGAATGTAATCACGTGATATCCGTAAATAGAGTCATTCTTCCACCCTTTGATAGAATCCTCTTTGATTTGTTCAGGTGTTTTTTAGAGTATACTTTTACATCATAGGCATACGAATCGCAAAATTTGTATTCAAATTCTAATTCCTCACGATAGCTCGGTAAGGGTTTAGTAGCACAAGCATTTGTAATGCGATTCATGTTATGTATTCCATAGTTGTTGTGTGCATAAGTAAAGTTCATCACAACAACAGCAATAATGGCAAATGTACCAATAATGTATCGGATTTTTATGTGCTTCATGGCTTAGGATTTTTTTAATTTATAAAGTCAAAGTAGAGAAGTATTCTTTTCATTGAAACACGAATTGTCGGTTAGGCCTAGCATCATTATCAAGCAAACTTGCTATTCGGCATTCGCCTTGCGCGACAATTCGTGTTAAAATTTGAGTGTAGTGTAAAACTGAATAGAAGTAAATTTCTTATCTACTCAAGAGTTGATTAGTTCCAATCAATAAATTGTCCGTCTGCTGTGATACCTCGTATACTAATATCAAGGGTTTCACTTTCACGCGAGTTGGTGAAGAATATAAGAGTTGCTTCCCCTTTCTCATTTGTCATGATTTGAGGTGCCCAAAGCAGTGTCCGTCGAACGTCTTTTTCCGTTGGAAGGTCGAATTTACGATAATTAGGCGAATAAAATTTTATTTCAGGTGTAAAACCTTGTAGGTGGCGAAACTCAATGCCTTTTTGATTGCGTGTTCGATATTCGTCGGAGCATTCATAGAAATAAATATAGTCAGTAAGATCGATATTATCAGCATCTTTACTTCTATTGTTTCTTTTATATTTGCCAGAGAGATTGTCTGCAAACATATCGCTCCGGACAATCGTTACAGATTCAAAGTCTTTGCAAAGCGTGTTAAGTTCTTCGTCAAAATAGGTGGAAGTTAAGTCGTTGTTTAACAATAGGCGGTATTCATGCCCGTTGATAATGTACAACCCCGTTTTTCTATCTTTATCTGGCTTTTCTTTCTCGTCAAATGGTGTGTTGCCATCAGCACCGAAACTTTCTAAAAATGAAGAACTTATGCTTGACTTCCCTTCAATATCAGAAACTAAACTTTCATTGGCTTGAGAATAAATGTCTCCTATGGATAGTCGTTGCAAAGAAGTTCCTATTCCCGTGGCATCTTTTGGGGAATTGTATTTACACTTTAAGTCAACGAGCTTAAGAAAAGCAAAAACGTTTAAATCGTTTAATCCGTAGTCGCGAAAGCGTTCGCATTCTCTTTGTATGTTATAGTAAGTAAGCGAAGCCCGTATTCCCTTATTGACACCTCCGTCCCATGTGTAGCGTGTACCTGTAAATCCATTATACTTTTTATGAGCGTGTACTGTGGCGGCTTTAAGGTTACTGACTTTATAGGGTAGTATAGTGTCTGTCCATTCGAAATATTTTACATTGTTTTTATTCTCATTATTATTGGATTGGTTGATTAATGTTTGCTTTTCGTTATAGATATATGGATGTATGGTCAGTTCTTCTCCAGTTAAAGGGTATAGAAGAGGGGTTAGCCAACGATCAAGAAAAATTTTACACCATTTTTTTTGTGGATTATTTGTGTCAGAACTAATTCTAAACTGTATAATATAGTCCCCTTTAACTTCCGTATTAGCAACAAAATTAAAAGATCCATGGTTGTCAGTAATGGTACTCCCTTCAAAATTCTTTTCATTTATTTTGCCGTCTTGATATCCATAAGCTTTTATATCAATTTTGGTATGAGGTAAGGGCTTGCGTCTATTGTATGAATAAAGTGTACCTTTGATCAAGTATTTGTTCTCGATAGGTTGTAATAATTGAAACGTATCTTTTTGACACATTGTATCGAAAGAATTGGCACACCAACCTTGTACCATCATAAGAAGGTCTATCATACGTCTATGAGCTGCATCCTTTTTCGCAAAGTACAAGTCAGGACGATGAATATATCCACGTAATTCAGATGCTAAGAGTAAATTTCCGCCAATGCCCCCATCGGCATTGTCAAGTAAAGTAGTTGCTTCATCACGTGCTGCAAATGAAAGGTTAGCATTGGCGATGGCGTTACCATGTTTGTCTTTTGCACGTACAACTACGACGGCAGGGCTAAAGGCTTTATATTCACGTTGATTCTGAAGAACTTCAAGATGCACGAAACGAGTACTATCAATAGATGTGAATGGTGCCCAAAAGAGACGTGTTGATAGACTCTGCCCTTTCCAATTATAAAGTTCTATACGATTGACGCCACCGCGTAGCGCGTTAATAGGTATAAAGCGAGAATTAGCATTTTCATGTACAGTAATTGTGTCAAAGAAGCATGCATTTTCGCGGTTAAAGATGGCTAAAGCAAGAAGCTCATTCCTTTTAATACTATTCGTATTAGCTATAATTTGAATGTCAAGCCCTTCATTATTAATGTTAGCTGAAATGGCGTACGCTACATGAATATTGGGTAACTCATATTTCTTAGATCGAATGGATTGAACCTGTGCGTACCCTTCTGAAAAATCAGCGGGTAATTCAAAGGAACCCATGCCGTCATGTTCTGGCTGAGCTTTTGTACATATTTTTCCATTAGCGTAATAAATAGTTATGCTATCATAGGCTGCTAGTCCCATACCATCCGTTAATTTGAATGCAATTCGCTGTGATGCTCCGTTTACGCGATTTCCACCTTCAGGATAAAAATCTAAAAAACGTTTTTTATTGCTTGTCATTATGTAGGGGCGTGGTTTCCCTATAGTCGGATTCTTGCGTGGGGCTGGTGTTAGAAGTGATAATTGAGAAAGGTTCAGGTTCAATCCTTTTTCTTTTTTGTGTTGAGGGTTTGCATCTGTAAAAACAGGTAGTACACGTGAGAAGCATGCAGCACGCCCCCAATTAATCATTTCGCGTGTATAAGCTAATATTTCATAATATCCGCCATAAGCATAGTAGGGTAGTACGATGGCACCTTGTGCCGTTCCCATACTATCAATTTTAAGTGTTTGTTTAGTAATTTGTTGTCCGTCAGCGTTTAATAGTTCAACATATAGGACTCCGCTTAGTGTAGTTGGTTTTAGTGAAGATGCACGTACTACATAAGCTTTATACCATATAGTATCGTTTTGCAGATAACTTGAGCTATTAAAGTGCAGGTATACTTTCTCGCGTGGGTAGTTATAGTCAAAACGAGTTGCTTTTTTGAATTTTTCAAAGAGTTGTGTCGTTTGGTCAGATAAGGATTGGCCTATTGAAGATAAAGAAATCAATAAGCATGATAATGTAATCAATATATGTTTTAGCATATTCTTTTGAATTAAACGACGTGTTACTTATAATTCGATTTTGATTAAGTAGCTCTTCAAAATTAGTTTATATTTAGATGTTCCCAATTAGCTTATATCAAAAGCTCTCTCCCCAGCGCATCTTGTTCCTTGGTTCTCAATCGCATAGTCCGCTATGCTCGTTCGAACCAAGAAACAAGCTGCCCCCCAATAGAGTACTTCTGATATAGACTAAATTCGAACACCTATTAATCATTTATTAGCTAACAACATCTAATGGCTCACATTCAATATCAGATGTTTTGCAATTTGGTAATGTGCCACCTTTTTCACATGCCGTAAAGTATGCTTCAGTATATATTTCGGTGTAATATGGCACGTGATCAACTACTGCCCATGTACCATCATCACCATGCATGGCGTTGTATTGATTTGCATAATAGGTGGCTTCTGTCAGAGCTTTACCTAAGTTTAATGATAGGAATGCTTTTCTGTATAAAATATCTTTTGCTCCTATCCAACCAAGATCCTTTATAGAGTCAATAGTGTTGGTATATCTGCTATATACAACTACATCAAGATAGAAACAATGGGCAGAATAACTCTTGAACCATGAATTACTAACAGTTCCCTTTCGTACCATGTTAATTACATCATATCCTTGACTCCACGCGGCTATCATTTTTTTTATGAGGCAAGGTGGGTGCTGTAAATCGCAATCTAAAGTGATAACAGCATCTCCTTTAGCATGAGTAATGCCAGCGATGAGTGCGTTATTGTGCCCAAAGTTTCGCGATAGGGAGATGTATTTTACGCTTGCATCTGTTTGACAAAGTCGTTTGATAATGTCGAGGCTTTGGTCATTACTACCATCGTCAACAAACAATGTCTCCCATCGGTAGCTTCGCGGCATCTCTTTTTGCACATTCTTTAATTCATAGTACAAAGTAGAGATACTTTGCTGTTCGTTTAAGCAAGGTATAACAATAGTTATGAGTTTTAGATTGCTATTTGAATGTTGCATGTGGCAAAATTAGAAAAAACTTCTTAATAGAATATTTTTTGTGCTAAGTTTTTTGCGCTTTATTTGTTTCTTTTGTAAGGTTGACATGACGTTGTGAGGCTACTACGTGAAGATGTTGATAAATTGCAATTTATCGAAGAGAAGTGCGCCACGAACGCAAGCTCATCTGGGGGCGACGCGTCCCCGCGTCGGCATTTGTTAGTCAAGGCTCGATGCCTTGA
>OMCE01000334.1_pt1 | contig 24730 bp, 22 predicted proteins | sample 1644981 | NCBI WGS metagenome assembly OMCE01 (sample SAMEA103958151, study PRJEB25191) | human gut metagenome | reverse complement strand
GTACTTTAATAGATAAAAAGCCGCGTCATTATGTACTAAATGCCATAGCAAACAAATTGCTAAGAATCATATTCACCCTCGTGGAAAAAGGTGAATTCTATGACGTAAACTACATCAGACAAGATCCAAGGCTCGTTAAACATAATTAACGTTAAAAAATGCGCTCAAAGCTTGCTCAATTAGAGTAAAACAGGGCGTGTGGGGCAAAACTTGCGACACTTCTGTTAAAGACACTACAGTAACGAATAAAAAAATAGGAAACAACAGACTTAAATATGAAATCATTTTTCAGAACAAAACAGTTATTAAGTCTTTTCATCTGTCTGGTCATTGTTTCTTCGCTGGCTATCGTGAAGCATGGCGAACTGTTGGGACACTCTTTCCGATCTGAACAGAAGCCACAGGCTGCAAACAATGACACTCTACGCATACTCGGAAACGGAACTGCCGTCATCAACACTTCTGCGCTGGCATCAGACATCACAGGATATGGAGGAAAGGTGCCACTCAACATCGTCATCAAGAATGGTGTCGTAGAGAACATTGTGGCGCTAAAGAACGACGAGACAAAGGAATTCTTTGACAATGCCTCTGCCCTGTTTGAGAAATGGAAAGGCAGAACGATAGACGAGGCGAGGAACATGAAGGTGGATGCCGTAACAGGGGCCACATTCTCATCCAAAGCCATTATAGGAAACATGCAACGGGGACTTCTGTATGCCAAGAATAACCTGCAGACCGACGAATCAGGAAAAGGCAACAGCAGTTGGGTTTCTTCTGATAACAGCGGCTCTTCTCTGTTCTCCCTAAGAAACATCACAGGTATATGCGTGGTGCTGATGGCAGCCATCCTACCGCTTTTTGTCAAGAACAGAAAGTATCATTTCTGTCAACTGATACTGAATGTCATTGTGCTTGGATTCTGGTGCGGAACTTGCCTTTCTTATTCTTCCCTGCTGGGTTTCGCAGCCCATGGCATGGAGATATCGGGCAACATCATTGCGACAGTCATGCTGATAACGGCCTTCATTTATCCGCTCTTTGGCAAGAAGTCGCACTATTGCACCCACGTATGTCCATACGGTTCCCTGCAGCAGATAGCAGGCAGAGGGATGAAATACAAGATAAGAATGAGTCCCCAGACAACAAAGCGGCTTGACAAGCTGCGCAAGCTGATATGGGCATTGCTGATGATATGTATTTGGGGAGGAGTGTGGAGCGAATGGACGGATTACGAACCTTTCTCGGCATTCATCTTCCGTTCTGCCTCATGGATTGTCATTGCGACAGCCCTTCTGTTCATCGCATTATCCTTTGTGATCACACGCCCCTACTGCCGGTTTGTGTGCCCTATGGGGACATTGATAAAACTCAGTCAAACGTCTATTCCTCCCCATTCAGGCATTCGCCCGTCTCATAACTCAGCTTCATGTCCTTCAGAATCGACATCATCTCCTGCCTCAGGCTCTCAGGCTTCAGCACGATGATGTTTCTGCCATGGTGAATATAGGTACCACAGAAGGTATCCGGCCAACATCAAGGAGTTAGAAGGGAGTTAAGAGAAGTTAAGGGACAAATGCTTTTGTGGATTTGCCCCTTCCCCATTCCCTTTGTGCTGTTGGCTATAACCTCTAACGACCGAAGGGAGTGATCACTTCTATGACTTCTGAACTTGCGAAAGTTCAATTACAAATACAGAATCGTCTAATACCTCCTCACGGGTCGATAGGTGATGGTATAGATATGATGGAAGTAAGGCTCCCAGGAATTATTCTCGGCCTTGTCTTGCGCATGTACGATACAGATGCCATAGAAGCGGGTGCCCGTGTCGCGGTATTCCTTGAACTTATCGATCAGCAAACGAGGAGGCTCCGGAATCATAAAGTCAGTGATCCACAGCACGTCGGCATTGACATAACGCAAGCCGTCGTTATCGAGCAGAGAGAACATCTCTTCCATCATCTTGCGTGCATTCGTGCCACCACCGATGAAGGGAAGATGAGAAGCGCCTGACTGGCGCTGCGGCTTCTCTGCATCAGACTCATCCGAAGACTGAGGTATCTGCAAACCCAACTTGCGCATGCGGTTGAGCCGGCGTTTCTCCATCAGGTCGACGGCATGGATATTGACCGAAAAGTCTATGAGATAACAGTCACGTTCCAGGTCCTCGGCAGTCTCTTCGAGCAGGGAGATTAGTGTGGAGGCAACTCGCTCAGGGGTGCCATACATACTTGCCGAAGTGTCGAGACACACAATCATGGGACCCTTGTGCGAGGCATGGGTGAAGCCCAACTTGCGTGAAGGCTTTGCCATCTCGCTCTTATAGCGGAAGGTCTGCAGCCTGCGCGTACGATACTTATAGATAAAGAGTCCTTCCATGTCCTCATCGCTATACTGTGCAAGTTCGAGAGGCAGCAAGGAGTTGAGGTCATCGCCCACGGTGATGCCCTCAATGTCGCTGCCTGCCGAATGCTCCATCTTCATGTCTACGCCCGAGGCTATAGTGAGCCGGTCCTTGCCATTGGCGTCTGCCACACGACCCATCTTTTCCACTATCTCCTTGATTTCGGGATAGCGGTCCTGTATCTTCATCTGGTTCAGCCTGCGTTCAAACTCTGTCTCAGTCCATCCTCCAGACATCAGTTCCCAAGCCTGTACGGCTCTGCTCTCGGGTATTCCCTTGGCCTTGATGTTTCGGGTCACCTGATCCATCATCTTGATGAGTCCGCTCTCGAAATTGTTCTGTCTGATGGCGATGAAGTTCTTCAGTTTGCCAAGTGTCTGCCTTTCGATACAGCCTTTCCAGTCTCTCACTAAGCGTTCCCAGTTCTCGCTCTTCGAAGCGCCCTCGCCTTGAAACAGCCGCACGAAGAAAGGCTTGTCGAAACCGTCGGCACCATAATCCTGCTCCAACTGATGGAGCAAGGGATGCCACACCTGCCTGTCCATACGCCTGAAGCTGGTCCAGGACAGCACATCTTCGGCACGATGAAAGGCAGTCCAGGCACGCTGGCGCTGAAAACGGATGTGATGCACACACTCCACCACAAACTTGCCCACGCAGTCGTAGAACACCTTTGCCTTGATCTTGCTGTTCACCACCTGGCGCATGAACTTCTGCACCTCCTCACCTGTTGCGATGGTTATCTTCAGGTTGAAGAGATGAACGAGATAGTCTTTCAGCGGGTCTTCCTTCGTATTCCAGGGCATGACCTGTGCCGGCAGTTCGGGCATGATCACCCGACCTGTCTTACAGAAGTCGTCCAGCATCTTGAGGTAATACTGGGCCTCGACAAAGTCCTTGTTATTTTGGTAGTTCATTTTTTACTCTTTCGCCATCAAGTATTCGGCAAAAATTCTGGCTGCACTCTCCACTTTGGCAGCGCATGGGCGCGACTTATAGTATTCGGCTGTACGGGCAGAGGCGACATAGCTCGACTGGGCTTTCTCATGGCCTTTCAGTCCTAAGATCTCGGCACAGATGATGCTGCCATTCTGCTCTTTCGACTGGGCGAGCAGTTGCTGCACCACCTTATAGCATGCCGACTTTCCTTCGCGGTCATCGCCTTCGGTCTGTCCGCAGTCCAGTCCTACAAGGACAACTATTCCCGACACGGCACCGCACATCATCCGCATCCTTCCTACTCCACCTCCGAAGCCAGCACCGATGCGCTTCGCCATCTTTTCGTCAAGACCATACAGGTCGGCAAAGGCAGCCACCACCGACTGGCAGCAGCCATACCCCTGCATGAAATTATCCACCGCCTGCTGCACACGCTTCTCCAACTCGGGAGTCAATTTCTTCTGTTCATCCATAACGTTCTCTCTTTTTTATAGAAACAAGGATTTGCCATAAAGTCCACTTGCAAAAATACGCATTTCCCCTGAAATAACCAAGCAAAGAATTGCGAATATGATTTTTTTTTGTAATTTTGCAGTAGTATTCAATAAGAAGGCAATATGAAATATCCTATAGGCATTCAAAGTTTCGATAAAATCATCAATGAGGGCTATCTTTACATTGATAAAACCGAGTTGATTTATGACTTGGTACATAATGGAAACATTTACTTTCTGAGTCGCCCAAGGCGATTTGGCAAGTCATTGCTTGTGTCAACCCTCGAATGCTACTTCCAAGGCAGGAAAGAACTGTTCAAAGGGCTTGCCATGGAGAAATTAGAGACAGAATGGAAGGAATATCCTGTATTTCATATAGATTTCAATGGCAAGGATTTTACGAAGGAAAATGAATTGGAAAGTGTATTGACTGAATTTGTCGAAACACAAGAAGCTATATATGGCAAGTCTCCCTTTGCCACAACTCTTGGAAGTCGCTTCCGTGAAATTCTGAAGGCAGCCCACAAAAAGACAGGCTTGCGTGCCGTCGTATTGATTGATGAATACGACAAGCCTTTGCTTGACGTGATGGACTTGGAAATGTATGTCACTACCAATGAGAGCAAGATAACCTTAGAGGATTATAATCGTAATACCTTGAAGGGATTCTATTCCGTCTTCAAGGAAGCCGATGAGCATCTCCAGTTCGTATTACTCACGGGAGTTACCAAGTTTTCACAAGTCAGTGTGTTCAGCGGTTTCAACCAGCCCGACGACATCAGCCTCTCCGCCCGATACGACACCTTGCTCGGCATCACCGAGGAGGAACTCCACACCGTCTTCAAGGAGCAAATCAAGGAGATGGCAAGGGAATATGAGTTTACTGAAGATGAAATGAAAGCCAAGTTGAAGCGCCAGTTCGATGGTTACCATTTCAGTCGCCGATTGATTGGCGTATATAATCCATTTAGCATACTACGTGCCTTCAACGAAATGTGGATAGACGACTATTGGTTCAAGACAGGTTCACCAACCTATCTTGTGCGCCTCCTGGCTCACGACAACGAACACATCAACGAATTGGTGGGCAAGTACTATACCACCCAAGACTTCGATGACTACAAGGCTGATGTGGAACGTCCATTACCTATGATATATCAGAGTGGTTATCTCACCGTCAAGAAGTATAAGCGATCAACCAACTCCTATCTGTTGGATTTTCCAAATGATGAAGTACGCCGTGGCTTCATCACATTGCTCACATCCAGCTACCTCAAGCCAAAAGAATCTCCAAGTTCATGGGTTCTTCAAGTGATAGATACCATGGAAGAAGGTGATGTGGAACAGCTCAAGAAACTCTTCACCTCTTTTTTGGCAAGCATTCCCTATTCGCAGCGTCGCAAGGATGATGAGCGAGAGAAGGAGCGATACTTCCAGTACACGTTCTATCTCATTCTCCGAATGATCAGTTCCTATACCATCTTCATCGAGAAAGAGCAAAGCGAAGGCAGAGTGGATTGTATCGTAGAGACCTCAAACGATGTCTATATCTTCGAGTTCAAACTTGATGGCTCCGCCGATGCCGCCATCCAACAAATCAAAGACAAGGGATATGCGAGGGAATACGAAGCAAGTCCTAAGCATATCCATCTGATAGGCTGCAATTTCTCGTCGAAGACGGGGACTATTGATGGGTGGGAAGTAAGATAACAAATCACAGAATGTTACATGAAAAAGAACTGGGACTACATCTGATGATTGACACTAATATCGCCCAAGACTTAATAGTGGAATTGAAGGGAAGCAATAAAGAATAAAATTATGAAACTTGGGTATATACATACAAATAAAGATGAACAGAATCGAGTTCTACAGGTGATGAAGATGCTTTCAGAACCAGTAGCACTTGACGAGTTAGGCATTGGACGTATCCGTGATGCATTTGCAGACTTGATGTTTCCTGGTATATCAACTTTACAAAAGCACATGAAATACTTTTCACTGATGCCGCAATTATATAAGAAAGCAACGGAAAAACGATATAGTTGTTTAAGTGAAGTGCGTGCAGAGGTTATTCGTTTAGAACGAATTATGACAAGGAATCTTTATGAAGGTTCTGAAGATAAACGAGGAATAACAGGAAGTGAGGTTATTGGCAGAAATAGTAATAATTATGTGAAGTATGATCCCGCCTATATTTATAGTTCTGGTTTACAAACATTTGAAATTCTTCGTAGTCCTCAACTCTTTGAACTCATCTATGCTACCTCCAAGCGACTTCACTCTCAGCCACAACGATACAGAAGTGATAGTGAAGACAGTAATGATGACGTTAATGAGAAAGGAGGATTGTATCAGTTTTGCTCATTTCCCATTGTGAATTATGATTTTACCATATCTTGTTCTACACTCTTAACTCCAGAAGATAAAGGATTTATTGTGGATCATATCTTAAAAGCAAAAGCATGCCAAGGTACATTGTTGCGCTTTATAGTAGAACATGAAGAATTACCTTTGGCTAATGTTTTTCCTGGTGTTGATGAAAAGCTCTTGCCTGAAAAATTAAGAATCATACAAAAGAAAGCACAAGAGTTTGCAGACTTTATGTATATCATCCATCTTCGCTATAATTGCATATATTCTCAAAAAAATGGCAAGAAGGTTGATGAGACTATACTGGATAAGTTTTATCATGAACTTAAAGAATACAAGAAAAAATCAATCAATATAGAGACTGTCTTGGATATGGTTACATTACGTGAGAACAGCTCTAAGTTGTTCTGTCGTGAAGCAGAGAAATATTTGTTGTCAGAGAATTATTTTGCCCTTGACGACTGTATTGAGAGAAGAGAGCGAAGAATAAAAGGTTCAAGAAGAAAGATAGGCAATCCTACTTATACATACGACCCTAAATACCCAGTACACAATTATAAATTGAGTTATAGGTGGGAAACAGTGAAGGCTTTTGCTGATGAATTAAGAAAGGAGGTAACAAATGGCTGATACCCTGCTTAATGAAGTTATGTACAATGAAGTCCTGACAAGTGATGGCTATGTTGTAGATTTTGCTGTGTGTACTACTTATAGCATAGATATGCCAATGTTGCTTTCTGTTCCTTTTATGCTTGGAACTATGAGTGAGCTTTCTGATGAAGCTCTACAAGCTCCTCATTGTGTGCTGGAAGCAATCAATCAGGCATCAGGGAAGTTTGCCATATTTTGCAACGCAGGCAATATTATAGTACCACAAAATTTAAAGACGAATATCTATTCCTTGCTTGAAAAAAGTATCGTTCAAATTTCTTTGAATGCGCATGGAAAAGGTTTTGTAAACTTCCATCCCAAAGTATGGATTATAAAAGAAACTAAGTCTGATAATCCAAACATAAGCCAGTTAAAACTGGTTGTTATGTCTCGCAACTTAAGTTCTTCCGATGACATAGATGTCGTTTGCGAGTTAACAGGAATTATAGGCAATAAAGAAGCAAGCAAAGCGAGGCTGAAGAAACATAAACCATTGGCGAACTTTCTCCTTTGGCTTGAATCACGTACACCTCAAAAGGATATAAGAAAAAGTATCGAAGATTTGCGTTTTTCCCTATCTAAAGTGGAAAAATTTATCGTAGATCATCCCTTTGAAGATTATGATTTCTTTCCAATGGGAATAGATGGATATGATGGCAAAGAAACATGCTTGGAGGAAATGTTGGACTATGCAGCCGAAACTATTATAATATCTCCTTTTGTTGATGAAGGTACATTGGAAGCTTTTGTTTCTTCACGTCCTGCCACAAAGAAAACTCTTGTTACTCGTCATGCCAGTATAACGGAGAGAATGTTGAGGATGCTGAATGATGGTGTTTATACTACCAAGGAAGTGATGACCGACAAAGTCGAAAAAAATGTAAGCGTAGATATTCATGAGAAGGTTTACTTCATTCGTAATGGTAAAAACTTACAGAATTATCTCTATCTTGGTTCTACAAATGCGACGGGTAACGGATTTGGAAGAAATGTCGAGTTTCTGCTTAGACTCCAATTTAAACCATATTGCATGAGTTATGACAAATTCCGTAGGGAACTTATTAATGACAACAAGGATTGTATCTTTGAAAAAGTGATAGATGTTCCGAAACAGGAAGAAGTAGATGAAGACACTATTAAGAACGAGCAGGAATTGTACAAGGCTATCCGAGCAATTCATTATGCCAAAGTGGAGAGCGATGGTGACCATTATAGGATTAGTATATTTTGCAAGAAGCATATTGCAAATATTCCTGTGTTGGTTCATCCTCTTTACAGTCCTTTACAGCAACAAGAACTTTGTGATGGTGTAACTTTTAATAGAATACCTTTATCTGCATTAACAGAATTCTACATTATAAAGGTCGATGATATAAGCCGTGTTATCAAAATAGACACTCATGGTATGCCAACGGAAGAGCGTAACAAGGCTATATTCCAGTCTATCATCAATACCAAGAGCAAGTTCATTAATTATTTGGCATTTATGCTCACAGATTCTCCTGAAGAATTCTTGGCAGAGAGTCAACAGATGGAACATGAATTACAGCAAAGTAAAATAGCAGGCAAGGATTTAGAAATGACCACTTCACTCTATGAAGATATGTTGAAAGCAGCATATCGAACTCCAGACAAGATAGAAGCTATCCAAAAAATCATAGAAAAGGCCGACAGAAATGTTATTCCTGAAAACTTCGATAGAATGTACAAACAATTTCAAACAGCAATCAAATATATCAAACGTTTATGACAACAACAGATTTTCAAGAAGCTACAGCACAAAGAATACTCCATATATTCAAGGATATGGGGCATAGACGTGTTCTGCTTGCTGATGAAGTGGGATTAGGAAAGACTATGGTTGCAAAAAGAGTTATCGACTTGGTAAAGGAATGGCATAAACAAGATGGTGATGACTTTTTCAAAGTTGTTTATATATGCTCTAATATCAACATCGCAGATCAAAACATAGAAAAATTGGGTATCGCCAATAAGATGAATATCAATCAAAGCCGTTTGTCTATGCAACATTTGTTTATTACATTGGCAAATAAGGACATACGTGACAATGCCCAAAATGTAGATATGCCTGAATCCATCATACCTCTAACACCATCTACATCCTTTAGGTTGACTAATTCATTGGGTACAGCCCATGAGCGTGCTTTGATGTTTGATATTTTGAAGCATGATGATCGTCTTGCTAATAAAGAGAATGAACTTTATGATTTTTTCAGTGCTGATGTAAAAAACTGGGATGATTTAGTGACATATTATGACAATGAGATAAACAAATGTAGTCATTGTAAGATAAACGACACAGGGTTAAACTACTTGGATTATATACTTGTCCAAATAAAAGCTTTAGTTTCTGAGGAAACTTGCAAAGAACTTTGCGAATGTGCCATTGCTGTCTCATACTCTTGGAGCAGAAAATCTGAGGTGATTAACAAATTACGCAGGGCTTTTGCTATCATCGGTATTGACATGCTTGATCCAGACCTTGTCATCATGGACGAATTTCAACGTTTTAGCGACCTACTTGGCAATGGGGAGAGTGAGCAATCCATTCTTACTCAAAAGTTCTTTGACCCATCAAAAAACAACACAAAAATTTTGCTTCTTTCGGCAACGCCCTATAAACCATATTCTACATTGGAGGAAATCAATGAGGATGGAAAGGATGAGCATTTTGAGGAATTCATGAAAGTTATGGATTTCTTGTTTGTAAGCAAAGATGAGGCAAATCGCTTTCAATTAAAATGGCAGAAATATTCTGCGGCTCTCAAGCGTACTGATGTAAAAGATATCGCTCCTATCATTGTCGCAAAAGAAGAAGCACAAGATGAACTTTATGGTGTCATGTGCAGAACAGAACGATTCAATAGTGGTATAATAAAAGAGATAGTCACAGATATAGACCTTGTTACAGAGGATATACTTGCTTATGCACAAGGACAGAAATTGCTGGACACGCTCGAACTGCGAAACATCCCAATTGAGTATGTCAAGTCGGCACCGTACTTGTTGTCTTTTATGGACAAATATGAGTTAAAGAAAAGCATTATAGCAAGAATACAAAAGTCAAAAGTTTGGGAAAAATGTCGAATTGAAACTTTATTGCTGGCAAAATACAAAATCAACAATTATAAAGAGGTCAAAGCTGACAACGGAAAATTACAATACTTTCACAATCTTGTATTTGGACAAAAGCACGAGAAAATTATTCAGTACTTACTATGGGTGCCAGCATCGCATCCATATTATCAAGCAGGTGGATTGTTTGAAAATGGAGAGGCTAAACATTTCTCTAAGTTCATCCTGTTCTCATCTTGGGAAATGGTACCAAGAATGGTATCATGTATGATGTCATATTATGCAGAACTTTATACTATAGGAGAGGTTAGGCGTTTGTTTGGAAAAGAAGACAAACGAATAAATCAGATTCGCTATATTCCTGAAAGAAGAGCGAATGGAACACCGAAGGATCGATATGGAGAAAACAGACTGCGAACTAATAGTTTATTGGAATATCCTTGTAAGGCATTAGCAGAATTGTTTGTTCCAAAAGAAGAATTTGGAAATAGACTTTCCGATATTCGTAAGAAGATAGCTGCAAAAATTCAAGATTTGTTGAGTACCAACCAATATACAGCAAGCTTGCCTAAACAAAGAAGAGGAAATGCTTCCTATATTTTGACTATCATGAAAATGCTCGATGGATGCTATGATGCCACAAATGATACTCAAATTTGCATTCCAGACAATGCTATAAAAGTGATGACTAACATTGCCATAGCCTCTCCTGCAGTATGTGCCTACCGTCAATCGCATGATTTTGAGGATGCTATCAAAGTAGGAAAAGCCTTCGTTTCATTGTTTAATAAGGCGGAAAGTGCTGCCATTATAGACCTTGTATACAACAAAAAAAGTGACGATGATTACTATGAATCTGCACTCGACTATTGCGTAAAGGGAAATCTCCAATCTGTGCTTGATGAATATGCTCATCTTTTAAATACCGACAAGATAGGGAAACATGTTGATGAGGCTATCATTGGGACAAGCAATTATCGGGTTGATACAAGAGAATCAATTGGCAATGAAGAAAAGAATTTGGCAATGCGAACTCATTTTGCCATTTCCTTTATAGACAAAACAATAACAGATAAGTCTTTAACACGAACGACCAACATTCGTAAAGCTTTTAATTCTCCATTCCGGCCATTCATTCTATCTTCTACATCTATAGGGCAAGAGGGGTTGGACTTTCATTGGTATGCAAGAAAAATCGTGCATTGGAATCTTCCTTCAAATCCTATAGACCTCGAACAAAGAGAAGGAAGAATCAACAGGTATAAATGCCTTGCTATTAGACGGAATATAGCAAAGCTATATGGTGATAAGTTTAAATGGAATGAGATGTTTGAAGCAGCAAAAGAGCTGAAAGGCGATAGCTCTGATATGGTTCCATATTGGTGCTTGCCTACAGAGAAATTGACGAAAGAACAACAAGACTCTTTGGAATATATTGAACGTATAGTTCCTTTATATCCTTTGAGCCGTGACAAATATCGTTATGAACACCTTATCAATGTATTGTCCCTCTATAGAATGACATTGGGGCAACCAAGGCAAGAAGAATTATTGGACTTGTTGAAAGATATGCATCTCGATGAAGGGCAGTTAAAAGAATTGACTATAGACCTTTGTCCTTTTAATAAAAAACAAAAAAATGAGACGAAAAAATAATACCCACAGAACGGAACATATATATATTACAGTCGATAGTGTCACAAAACAATGTGTAGATGCTATCGTCAATAATGCCAATGTCACATTGTTAGGCGGATTTGGAATAGATGGCGAAATACATCAGAAAGCAGGGAGCGAACTGTTTAATGAATGAAAACTTTGGGTGGTTGCAAGATTGCTCAATGCAAAATGACAAATGGCTATCATTTGCCTTGTCATAAAATCATTCATGCCGTTGCACCTTTATGGAAAGATGGAAATGAGCTAGAAGAACAACTGCTAGCAACATGCTATAGAAATGTATTGAATATGGCTGTCGTCAATAAATTCAAAAGTATCGCCCTTCCTTGCCTTGTATCATGCAGAGTTCTTTTCATAAAGAACAAGCAACAAAAATTGCTTGCGAAACAATTCGTCAGTATATTGATGAAAAAATATATGAAGGCGATATCATTGTCTGTTGTGATAGTAAAAATGATGCAGACATGTATCACTCTTTACTTCCAGAGAAATATAAGATTTATTCTCTTTTTGGTCGTAAAGAGAATGATTTGGACGATGTAACAGATTTACCTACACAATATTCTAAAGGAAAAGAAAAATTTCAACATCTACAAGAGCTCGTTAGAAATCCCTTTAGAGCAGAAGATGATTTATTAAAATATGCAAGACAGATTGTGCAAGCATGTACCGTTTATACTTATGATTCTCCCATAAAAAGGAACTAATGTTTGAATTTCTAGAGAGGGCTGAATTGGAAGATAAAAAAGTCGAAATAGAAATTAATGAAGAATATTTACCTGGTGGACAAAGACATGACCAACTGGATGGATGGGAGTTTCATCCGATACTTGTAGATAAATAATATTTTGTTAAATTTAAAGTTATAATATCGATAAAATAGTTAGAAGATACCAACAATGAACGAAACATTTGAAAACATAAAGCACACTGACGAGATTGAACAAGAGTATTAACTGGCAAGGGAATTGTGTGTGGCTGTTGGGTATAAGAAGGACGAAAACTTCAAGCCTGTAATACATAAAGCGATGGAATTATGCAGCCTAAATAGGCAAGATGTAAATTACCATTTTCCGCTAATACAGCAAATGATAGAGATAGGAAAGGGAGGGCATAGAAAAGTGGAGTCCTATCGCCTCTCACACCATGCCTGTCTTCTCAACCCCATGTCGCTCAGCTCAAAGAAGGAGATCTCAATAAGTATTCAGTTATCCAAAAAACTTGGATAACTGCTACCGAAGGAAAAAGGTATGAGGCTAATGTCTATAATCTGGATATGATTATTGCCGTAGGCTATCGTGTGAACAGTTACAAGGCTACTCGTTTTCGTTAATGGGCGACTAATACGTTGAGCGATTTCATCCATAAAAATCAAGAGCTCAGAGGTAGCTCCAGCCGACGATGGCTTGCTCCATCTTCTGACATAGCGACTGAAAATTCTGGTATTCCTGCTATCTGAGAAGTTGGTATGACTGCTTTCCTGATCACTGGAACTTAGACTTAATATTTTGTCTGCCTAAAGCTCTTTTGTGCCCTGACTAAGGGCACAAATGTGCTCTGGTAAGATAAAAAGCTATCTCCGAGTTCCAGCATCCTATCTCCGAGTTCCAGCATCCCTGTATAAGCCTTACCATTCTACGAATTACTGAACTTTCGCATATCAGGAAGTTAAAGGAGTTAAGGAAGTTAAGGAGTTAAGACGTATGTCTTGCTGCTTAAAAACTACGCCAAAAAGACTGTTGTCTTAACTCCTCAGCGACCGTAGGGAGCGATAACTCCTTTAACTCCTTAACTCCTTTAACTCCTTTAACTTCTGAACTTGCAAAACTTCTGTAACTTAAAAATAAAAGAAAGTATGAAGAAAATTTCATTGAGTGTAGTTTGCCCCATGGCATCCTGCACACGCAGCAACACTTGCGCCCGTTATGCGCAGTATGTCAAGGCACTTACCGGTGCCGATACCTTTGAGGTGCTCAATGTGAAGCACCTGCAGTGTGAGGGCGAGAAGTGCCCCTATCATCTTGTGTCAGAAAAGCAAGTATGGGCAAGGGGATTCCTGCGCATCTACAGTACCATCCCGGCGGGAAGAACCCATTATTTCTATTCCCGTACGCCTTATGCCCGGCGTAGGTTTTATAAGGCGAAGAATGGCGAGATAGCCATTGACCCCGACATGCAGCAACACCTTCTCTCCATCTTCCGGGAGCACGGTGCTGACATGAGCATCGGCTTCGACAGTTATGAAGAAAAGGACGTACTGGTGGAGAAATAAGTATCACGTGGATGCGCTACTCCGCATACAGTTTCATCGTGTCCTGACGGGTAAAGGCCAGTTCTCTGTAGAAGTCGCGAAGATAGGCAGAGAGTTCGGTCTTGTCGTCGGAAGAAACGAAGAGATTGTCACCTAACTGGCGTTCCAGGGAAGTCAGGGCATCAGAGAGACTCTCTATCTCGCCCTCGTAATCCCTGCCCTCATCAGGACTGCGGCGGATGCGATGATATTTGATGTCCTCGGCAAGGGCATTCTTCATCTCTACCAACTTGTCGGCATGAGGAGCAAAGAGTGCTTTGATAACGAGCGCCCGGATGGCATCCCTCTCCTCCGGCTCCTGCCACAGGCAATGGTAGATGGGAAGAAGATCGCATACCGCCACTTCCGCCCGATCCTGCATAAAGGCTGAGGTACGAAGCAGGCGCATGATGTTCTTCCAGCGACGGTCGCTCACATACACATGACGGCGCTCGGCAGCCTCATCCACATTCACGGCTCTCAGGGATTTGCGGATAGCAGAAATGGCATCGAGTACCTCCTCCTTCACTCCAATACGATCGATGGCCTTCGACCATTCCGCATACTCCTCGGCAGTAATCGCATTCGACCGGGCACTGCCTTCGGTCTCCGCACACTGTCCTCCCGCTTCACTCTTCACCTCCAACAGCATCTCTCGGAAGTTCTTCTCCTGCCGGATGGGACGGCTCTCTATGCGGATGACGAAGCGGTCCCACAGCGCCTCCAGTCCCTCGCCCTTGGCTGGCAACTCGTTGCTGGCTGCCACGAGGAGTTTCAGCGGAAGGCGCATCTCCCGATTACCGTTGCGGAACAGTTTCTCGTTGATGACCGTGAGCAGGGTGTTCTGTATGGCAGGGCCCGCCTTCCATATCTCATCGAGGAACACGACATCGGCTGTAGGAAGATAACCATCCACAGCACGCTCATAGGTATCGGAGGTCTTCAGTTTCAGTATGCTCACAGGACCGAAGATCTCATCGGGCGTAGAGAAGCGCGACATGAGATACTCGAAATTGCGTGCTCCACGGAAGGCACACTTCAGCTGTCGTGCCACCATACTCTTGGCCACACCCGGTGGACCTAAAAGAATAACGCTCTCGCCTGCCAGAGCGGCAAGGAGCGAGAGCGATATTTCTGTTTCTTTCTCATAAATGCCCCGGTTCATATCCCGAAGCAAGAGTTTGAATCTTTCAAGCATTTATCTTATTTCACATTACCTACTTTGATCAGATACTCAGCGATCTGAACGGCATTGAGCGCTGCGCCCTTGCGAATCTGGTCGCCAGTGAGCCACAATGTATTGCCATTGTCATCGGCGAGATCCTTACGGATACGGCCTACATAGACATCGTCCTTACCCGCACTCTCCAAAGGCATTGGATATACGTAGTTCTGTGCGTCGTCCTTTACGGTTACGCCAGGAGCAGCCTCCAAAGCCTTGCGGATGTCCTCTACTGCCAATGGCTTTTCGGTCTCGAACCATACGCTCTCTGAGTGAGAACGAAGTGAGGAAACACGTACACAAGTGGCACTGGTGCGAACATCAGAGTGCATGATTTTACGAGTCTCGTTGTACATCTTCATCTCCTCCTTGGTATAGTCGTTAGGAGTCATCTTGTCTATCTGAGGAATGACATTGTATGCCAACTGATGTGGGAACTTGTTGATATGGTCTGTCTTGCCAGTCTCGATGATGTCCTTATACTGCTGCTCAAGCTCAGCCATGGCTGCAGCACCAGCACCCGAAGCACTCTGGTAAGAAGAAATATGAATCTTCTTGATATGGCTCAGGTCGTCGATAGGCTTCAATACCACTACCATCATGATGGTGGTGCAGTTTGGATTGGCGATGATGTTGCGTGGACGGTTGAGCGCATCCTCGGCGTTTACCTCTGGTACTACCAATGGCACATCGTCGCACATACGGAAAGCGCTTGAGTTGTCAATCATCACAGCACCATACTTGGTGATAGTATCGGCAAACTCCTCTGAAGTTCCACCGCCAGCAGATGTGAATGCGATATCGACATCTTTAAAATCATCGTTATGCTGCAAGAGTTTCACCTCATAGTCCTTTCCCTTATAGTTGTATTTTCGTCCAGCCGAACGCTCAGAACCAAACAACACCAACTCATCCATTGGGAAATTTCTCTCAGCAAGGATACGCAGGAATTCCTGACCTACTGCACCGCTTGCACCAACAATTGCTACTTTCATAATCGATTTTTTTTAAAAGTTGTTTAAAGTGAATCTTTTGGAAAAGAAAAGAATGCTCCTTTCCAGCATGATGATTTCTCATCTTTGGTTGTCTTCTAACGCTTATCCTCTCAAATCCGCTGCAAAGGTAAGACTTTTTCTACAATATCAAGCAAAAAATCCCATAAATTATTGCTTTTTGTTGCATTTTTATTACTTTTGATAACATTTCTGCATTATTTTGCATAAAATAAGAGAAAAATATTCGTTCAACTCCTTTACCTATCCCATCGAAATGTCGCTACAAGATATAATAAACAACCCAACAAAAGCCAGACAAGCCCATCAAGCATTAACTTTTAAAGATTCTATCATTTCGCAGATTGACATTTTCAAAGGTTGCAACTCATTTTCTATTATCCACCAAATCTGATCAGCATCAACCTCAAAATAATGATGAGCTATAATATCACGTAAACCTTTCACATTCTTCCAATCTATCTCAGGATGAGTTGAAAGGAGTTTGCCTTTTGTTACCTTATCAAGTCCTTTTAGACTTTCTCCTATAGCTATGAATTGCATACATATAGAATCGAGAATTGCAACACCTATTGAAGACATAAGAAAATCATCACCACAGCTATAGGGTTGCTAACGCTCTTCTATATGTTCTATAGAAGTATGTACTCTGTGAAGAATATCCAGTGCTATATCTTTATCGTATTGCATAAATTCCATCACGTTCTATTCTTGATTTAAAGAAAGGACTCATATTTTTATGAATACGCACCACATCTACTGAACACTTGAACAAGCCTTCTAAAAATTCTTTCAAGTCTGCCAACAAAAAAGGATTGGGAGTTTCTGTTTCCACACATACATCCAAATCGCTTTGTTCTGTCTGTTCATTTCGTGAGACAGAGCCAAATATACGCAGAGTCTTTATTCCAAAATCATTTGTGATTTTGGAACTATTCTGCCTAATGATTGTTATATAATCATGAACGGATCTCATAACGCTAATTTTTAAACACAGCAAAAATAATAAATTATCTGATATCTTCCAAACTTTTTGCTGATTTTCCGCATCTTTCCCCACAAATCATTCATTCATCCATCGCCGCTACCCATATTTACGATGAAACATCAGCAGACAGAGGGCTTATCTTTCTATCTTAAGTTTACTTTCCGGGTGCAAATTTACAAAAATCTTTGCACATATAATTGATAAGGAGGCAAAAGACTTTGCTTTTTCAAGATTTATTATTATTTTTGCACCCATATTATAGGAAGAGTGATGCAGCTGATGCTCGAGAACTCTCCCGAAAAACTGAATGCCTATGCTGAACATTGCACAATATTTCCCGATAACCGACCCTACGCTGATCTTCTTCGTCGTGATGATCATCATCCTCTTTGCGCCTATCATCATGGGTAAGCTCCGCATTCCACACATCATCGGTATGGTATTGGCAGGAGTACTCATAGGCAAATACGGGCTCAACATCCTGGAGCGCGACTCTTCCTTTGAGTTGTTTGGCAAGGTTGGTCTGTACTACATCATGTTTCTGGCTGCCCTCGAGATGGACATGGAGGGTATGAAGAAGACGAAGTCGAGACTGCTCACTTATGGTCTGCTGACGTGCTTTATTCCTTTCGGACTCACCTATTGGATGAGCGTCACACTCTTGGACTATTCCACCAAAGCCTCATTCCTGCTGAGCTGTATCATGGCCTCGAATACGCTCATCGCCTACCCCATCGTGTCACGTTACGGACTGCAGCAGAAGCCGAGCGTCACGCTGAGTGTGGGGTCGAGCATGATCTCCCTGCTCATCGCCTTAGTGATGCTGGCGGGTCTGGTGGCTTCGTTCACCGAGCACGACGGCGTACTCTTCTGGGTACTCTTTGCAGCCAAGTTTGCAGCCTATTGTGGCGTGATGATATTCCTCATACCCCGTCTCACCCGATGGTTTCTTCGCCGATACAGCGATGCCGTGATGCAGTTTATCTTCGTCATGGCCATGCTCTTCATGAGTGCCGCCCTCTCGCAGATGGTAGGCATCGAGGGAGTCTTTGGTGCCTTCTTTGCGGGTCTTATATTAAATAGGTATATACCTCATGTGTCACCACTGATGAACCGGCTCGAGTTTATCGGCAACGCCCTCTTCATTCCCTACTTCCTGATAGGAGTGGGCATGCTGATCAATGTGGGACTGCTCTTCCAGGGCGGTCATATTCTCTGGGTGGTGCTGTGCATCGTGTTCTTTGGCACCCTGGGCAAGGCCATTGCCGCCTATGCTGCCTGCTTTGGCTTCCGCCAGCCCCTGTCTTCGGGTCACATGATGTTCGGTCTTACCTCAGCCCATGCTGCCGGCAGTATCGCCATGGTGATGGTGGGAATGAACATTCTTGTAGGCAAAAACACCTATCTTGTCGACGACGACATGCTCAACGGCGTGGTGATCATGATACTGTGCACCTGTATCATCTCCTCGCTGCTTACCGACTGGTCTTCGCGCATGATAGTACTAAGAGACAAGGAGCTGCCGGAGGCTGAGGACGAGAAGAGCGCCAACGACGAGAAGATACTCATCCCCGTGCGCTATCCCGAATATGCCGACAACCTGATGAGCCTCGCCTTCTTGGTGAGAAACCAGAAGCTGAACCGCGGTTTGGTTTGTCTCAATGTGGTGTATGAGGACAAAGACATGCGCTACAACCAGGAGCAGGGCAAGCGACTGCTCGAACATTGCAGTCAGATAGCAGCAGCCACCGATGTGCTCACGCAGACCCAGGTCAGAATAGCTGCCAACATCGCCAATGGCATCAAGCACGCCTTCAACGAGTTTCAGTGTTCCGAGATCATCATCGGCATGCACATGCATCCGGAGCGCTCACCTAAGTTCTGGGGCGAGTTCCATCAGAGTCTGTTCAATGGACTCAGCCGCCAGATCATCATGGCACGCATCCGCCAGCCGCTCAACACCATACGCCGCATACAGGTGGCTGTTCCTTCGAGAGCAGAGTTTGAGCCAGGCTTCTACCGCTGGGTAGAACGTCTGTCGCGCATGGCACGCAACCTCGACTGCCGCATACAGTTCCATGGCCGTATGGAGGCTCTTTCGCTCATCAACGAGTTTATCAAGAACCGCTATCCCGAGGTCCGTTCCGACTATACGCTCATGACCCATTGGAACGAGATGCCCCAGATAGCCTCGCAGATAGCTCCCGACCACATGTTTGTGGTGGTAACAGCCCGCAAGGGAACCGTCTCTCACAAGGCTGCCCTTGAGCGTCTGCCCGAAGAGTTGACCCGTTTCTTCTCCGGCACCAATCTGATGATTATCTTCCCCGACCAGCATGGTGATGCCTCTGGCGAGCATCTCACCTTTGCCGAGCCTCAGCATCAGGAGGAAGAGAGTGCCTACGAGATGATGAGCCGCTGGCTGAAACGGCATTTCAAGTTTTAGGGTTTTCAAAGAACCGGAAACTCTATAATCAACTTTCGCAAATGTGGAAGTTAAAGAAGTTAGAGAAGTTAAAGCCATATGCTTTATCGCTAAAAAAACAATAAAAAGGCTATTGGCTATAACTTCTAACGACCGAAGGGAGTGATAACTTCTTTAACTTCTATAACTTCTGTACATAAGAAACACTATAACCAATTATCAACATACATTAACTTTTTAACAAGATGAAGAAAACATTCACCAAATCAGTCATCGCAGTCACAGTGGGTGCCTTGACTCTCAGTTCATGCATCGGCTCTTTCGGCCTTACCAACTCAGTTCTCAGCTGGAACAAGCGAGCTACAGACAACAAGTTTGTCAATGAGCTTATCTTTATCCTCATCTCTCCAGCCTATGCTGTATGTTCTGTAGCCGACCTCTTCGTGCTCAACTCCATCGAGTTCTGGACAGGCGAGAAGGTGATCGGACAGGTGGGAACCACCAAGGACGTAATGGGCAAGGACGGTCGCATGTATGCTGTCAAGACTTTGAAGAATGGTTACGAGATAACCGACCCCGACGGCGAGAAGTCTTACTTCGTATTCAACAAGAAGAACAAGAGCTGGTCGTACAGCAAGGACGGCGACATTCGCGAGCTGTTCAGCTTCAATGAGGACGGCAGCATCCAGGCCTGTCTGCCAAGTGGCGCAAAGATGAATGTCACTGCCGACGAGAATGGTTTGTACCAGCTCCGCATGGCAATGAACGATGGCTTCTACTATGCTTTCAACAAGTAAGCCGTTCATCATTTTCTGAAATTCAGTTTACATCAACACATAGGGTGTCGCATTGCCTCATTCATGGGGAATGCGACACCCTATGCACGTCAAACTTGTTTGAATTGCCGAGGTGCGAAGGAGGAAGAGAGTGCCTACGAGATGATGAGCCGCTGGCTGAAACGGCATTTCAAGTTTTAGGGTTTTCAAAGAACCGGAAACTCTATAAACTTCTGCTTTATGGTCAAAAAGTCCTTTTTATTGTTAACAACAATAGTTGAATGTAGCTTTCGTTTTTAGATGATTTACATCACGAGGACGAAACGGTCAATCATACTCTATGTTGGATATACCTTTCTTTTTCAGATGATTTACATCCTATCCAATTGAAATAGTCTTTCATATAACTATTTAAGGTACTTACCGTTAACTTCTTTCCTGCCTCTCTTAATTTATGCATATCCTCAACAAAAAGAGCACAATCCTCCATTAGTTGAAGCACAATCTCGTCAACTCGTATTTTTCCAAATTTGACAGGAGGATTGAAAGAGAAACATCTGCCTCTCTTCTTCATCTTGTCTAAAATAGTTTTTACCTCGTTGATTCGGCTAAGCAATTCTTCTTTTCTTTGCATAGGTAATTGCAAACAATAATGGTTTTATCAAGAACAAAGGACTAGTGTTGACCTTTTGTTTGTCAACACTAAGTCCCTATTGTTATGCGATTTTCTTTAGAAAGTATGTTTAGAGCAACATTAGTCCAATGGTTCTAAGATTGAGACTTCGATTATCTCCTCGTCACTATTTTTCAAATTAGAAGGAACCATTATAGAACCACCTTCTAAGGTGTATGTTTCTAAGATGTTGCCATTTGCATCCTTTACAATTAGTGTATCCCCTTCCCATTCATACACAGAATCGGCTGGATGCTGTTCTTTTACCTTTTTCTCAATAGCTAATAAATATTTCTTCTCCATTACGATAAAGTTTATTTGAATACGACTCCTGCTAACTTCTCAAATGTGGTATCAAACTTTTGCTTGCATTCTATAACTCCGACCTTGTAGTAATATTTGTAGCATGATTTCCTATTTGCTCCAGAAATTCCAATGTCAGAGAGATTCTTCGGTAACTCGGCAACTAACACACCCATAGTGTTATTGAAAGCCGCCTTTTTCATTGGTACATGTGTAAAGTCTGTCATAGTGAAGATAATTGAACCATCTTTTATGACTGTTCTGCCAATGTAGTTAATGTTGCCAAGAATACTTGCATAAAGAACCACAGGATTGAATAACATTGAGCCTTTTCCTTCTACAACTATGGAATCCTCACAATTTATAACATCTTCATAAGAATCAAATGCAACAAGAAAGAACTGTTGAGCAGATTTGTGCAATTCTTCCTTCGTTCCTTGAATGTTGATGGTCTTTGTAAACGTCAAAGGTGTTTGAGCGTAACATGCACAGGCTATTACGGCAAACAAAATTGATAAGATACTCTTTTTCATGTCAATTATGTTATTTAGGATGATTATATTTCGTCAAGATTGATGGCTATCGTTTCTTGCTCATTCTTCTTCGCATTGTTTTTGTCCTCGTAACGTATCTGTACCCGCTTCATATCGCTGATTTCGATAGATATTTTTCCGCCTTCAGCCTCAAACCTTTCGTAATAGAAACACTTGTCCATGGATACCCCTTGCAGTTCGTATCCATCACCTTCATAATAGGGATCTATAAAGGTTCTACTACTACTTATACTTTTATATTTGGCTTTATAGTATTTTACAACCTCAAGGAATTCGCTTTTAAGACTATACCAAGAAGTGTGCTCGTTAAAAAAAATATTTGCTCTATAAAAAAGGTTCGTTTTAGGGGTTGCATGAAGAGTAACCAAAGCATTGCGGTCTATGAATTTGCCAGACATTATATATCCTTCTTTCCTTATGTCTATTATTTCAAATCCTTTCTTTTCTAAATCAAGCATGGCTATATCCACTGCACAATTCATTTCAATCCCCATGAATTTCATGTGAATTTTTGACTCATTAGCTATCCTTATGGAATCATCTATTGCCTTTTGCCTTTTTTCAATCTTACGTCTTTCAGTAATAGAATCGTTCAATAACTCGTACCTTCTATTCAATGCATTGCTTTTAGCAGTAATGTCTTCTTCTGACAGTTTACTATAAGTTGGTATTGAATATTGCTTAAGTTGTTTCTTAACGTAGCTATTACTTATTTTCTTTATTTTCAGCAAACAATTTGCATTATTCAAAATGACATACAAGTTACCATATTTACTATCGTAACAGTAAATATTGCTAATATTGATTGAACTCAATGGATTTAATTGAACATTCTTTGAATGTGTATAAAGACCAGTTTTTTCATCCAATTTCCAAAAATCGAGACCAAGAGAGCTATCATATAACACTCCTGATAATGTCTGCGCTTGGGAAAACAATGATGTCAAAACAAGCAAACTTAGAATAGACAACTTTCTCATTGTATTATCACATTATAAATCTTCATTATTCGTTTCCGAATTCTTGTCGTAATTCTTTGCGTCTGTATAGATAAGATTAATTCCCCATTTCGTTTTAATCAATCCATCTGGTTTGTCCAATGTTTGTACTATTACTCCCAAGAGTTCAGAGTTATCATCTAGTAACGTAAAGTTCACCCCTGTCACTGTCTTGTCGTCTTTCTCTACTGAAGTAAATTTAGCAGCAGGATACTTTTTGTGAAGTTGGTCTGCAATATTAAAGAAAGGAGTCTTCGCCAATTCCATTGTTGAATACGAAAGTTCAACTCCAACTCCGTACACAATTCTGTTCTTTGCATTGAACATAACTACGAATTGGGCTTTTTCACCCATAAAAGTCCCTCTATAAAGTTTTGCTCCAGGGCTTAATTTCTTTGATGCTACTGCATCATAGTTAATACCCTTAGCCTTGAGCTTCTGTGAAAATGATTCTACGGTACCATCCAAAGGAATGCCCATAAATTTCATATGTGTTTGACCTTGCATAGTCACACATACGATAACAGATAAGAACAATAAAATAAGCTTTTTCATACTTTGAAATTCTTAAATTTGATGATTCTGTATAAAATAGCCATAAAAAGAAGTGAGACCTCATCGTATCCTGTTCTTCAGTGAGGCCTTCGACTGCCCAAGCAACAAACAAGATAGATAAAGCCTCACCTTGACTGTATATCGGGTAGTGATATTACAGAGCCAAGGGAGTACTTCCTCTACTAGTCCTGCTGCTTGTTTGTGAAGTTGTCGAAGTTTCACTGAACAGATTCAAGTATGGAATGCACTTCCAAATTATGTCTGCAAACGCTATTGATGCGAATGCAGGTGCAAAATTACTAAAAAAATATGGATTTTCAACGGTTTATGGGCTTCATGAAGCGAAAAAACATGAAATTTAACGATATATTGCCATTAAAATGGCAGAATACGGCTGACATTGTAGCAATTCTGTACGGTTTGATGCTAGAAACGGTGTCATTATTGCCACGGAAAAGTGCGTGAAGGATTTGTGGCACGATGATTGTATAAATCCAAAGAGGAAGATGGCAGAAACAGCGTTTCTTGCATTACTCCATACGGAATGGTGCAAGGAACGCTGTTTCTGTGTCCTGACGGAACGGGGCGAATGTGGAAACACTGTGTCTGGCTGATTCCATGAGAATTATTATCGGAAACAACGTAGTGGTGGCATAAACAATCTATTTAACGCAACAGAAAACGGAGTTTCCACAGTATTCATCTTAAACCTTTTATCAAACTATGAGCGAATTTGGAACTCTTAGCTTGGAGCGTCTAAACAACGGCGCACATTTTCTGTTCTTTTCAAACGTGTTGGCACGTGCTGAGGCCGATGCGAATGTAAAGAGTAAGCTCAGCGCACAGATTGTCTCGCTAAAGGCTGCCATGGAGCAAGAGGACAAGGATTGAAAATCTCGCAAAAAAGTATGCTGACAGATGACATCGCTACAGCCGATGCATCAAGGACTATGCCTTCGACCCAAAGATGCAACTTGACAAGGAAACGGGACACTAGTGATTATTAAATATAAATATGTCAAAGAATTCCACTTTTGCGTGATTTTCTCGCTGAAAAGTTTGTATTATCAAGATTATTCGTATCTTTGCAGCGTCAGTCCTCGCCAAGCCTCTTAACAATGCTCAAATCGTGCGAGGCGTTTTTTGTTTATACACATTTGAATATGGCGAATCTTATTCCCTTTACAAAACTGTTTGAATCTTCGGAAACTCTCGTTAATTTGCTTGAATCACGAGGTTTACAGATTTGTGACAGAAACAAAGCCATACAGTACCTTGACAATATTGGTTATTACA
>OMCE01000322.1_pt1 | contig 25230 bp, 12 predicted proteins | sample 1644981 | NCBI WGS metagenome assembly OMCE01 (sample SAMEA103958151, study PRJEB25191) | human gut metagenome | reverse complement strand
ATGGACGAACACAAGCGGCGCGAAATGGACAAGATGAACGATATGTTCGGGATGCGGTACAGTATCTCCGTTGAGAACCAGCCTTACCCTGTACTCTGCACCTTATCCCCGGACGGCTGCACTACCCATGTTCCCGACTTCCCCAAAGTTACCGCACAAGCCCCCACGCTGGATGCTGCCCTGCTGGAGGTCAAACAGCAAATCCAAAAAGCCCTGCGCCAATACAAGAACCCGCCCATTCCTACCAAACAGGAACAGATCGTCGTACCAACCAACAGCGTGCTGGTACTCGCCAAAGCGAGCTGACTACGCTGACCGATCCTATATTTACCTGCCAACTCCGCAAAATTTATCCACAAAAAGCGCCCGGACGGTTGAAAAGTTCAATTGCCCGGGCGCAGTCGTTTTGCCGTTTTGGGGTCATTTTGGGGTCAAAGTTACCAGATTGTTACCACTTTTGCCATAAGGCAGAAAAAAGCTCGTTGAAACTTGTCGTTTCAACGAGCTTTTGTTGGTTGCGGAGACAGGACTTGAACCTGCGACCTCCGGGTTATGAGAAATTCAAAATTTGTGCGTTAGGGTGCTGTTTTGTTGGGTTTGGTGGTATTGCGTACCAAGGCTCAGAACGTTTTTTGTCCCATGTGTACAAAAGGGTGCTGCATGGTGCTGAATCGTTCCAAACCCTTTTGGGGGCAGTTTTGGGGGCAAATCGGTGAAACGGATTCTGACTCGCACCGCTCAAATAAACGCGCAGCTTTGGTTCCATTGAGAAATGTGGATACCAATATCTCTGGGTTCACGCAAGTGAAAAGCCCAACGAACCGGTATATAAGTTTTACTCTCCGACAAGAAGTTGTACGCAAGCACTACTCCACGCAATCCCCGCACACCGCCCCTGTCGCCGCGAGAAACGCCCCTGTTTGGGCGCGTTCACAACGTGTCGGCGCGGTACTCATCCAGCCAAATATCGCCCAAAATCCCCGCTTTCCGGGGATTTTTTATTTTACCACAAAGGCATTTACCTTAGCCGGGATTTTCCTGTACAGGTAAATCCAACACAAATAAATAACTAAATAAATTAAATACTAAGATACTATCGTATCCTATCCGTAGAACCACAAAAAGTTAGATTTTTGTTTCTTTGGTTTTGCTGCAATGCGTACAACTTAACACTAGAGAGTACAACTTACGATTGCAATCTGCTTTCCTTTAGCGATATAATTAAGTCGGTGATTGGATTATTCCTCCCTTTCCTGAATAGCCTGCGCCAAATCTGCCCGCAAATCATCAACGCTTTCAACGCCGATGTACAGCCGAATCAGTCCGTCCGTGATGCCGACTTTCTGCCGTACCTCATAGGGAATGGATGCGTGGGTCATGCTGGCGGGATGGCAGACGAGGCTCTCTACACCGCCCAGGCTTTCCGCCAGAGTGATCAGATACATCGGCTTGAAGAAAGTATGAATGTTCTCCTGCAGCAAATACAGTATTGTTCTTCACAACAGTTTTGACGGCAACATGTGCCGAGGGATCTTTCTCCAGATAAGTATCCAGAATGGAGTCTAAAATCAGATTGCAAACCTTGTCCGGGTGGTCTCTTGTGACAGATTCAGAAGTGAAAATGCAGCTCAGCCTCTATTGCGCCTTACAGATTTTCTTTAAAAACACCTCTGCCTGCACTACCTCTATCTGCCGCGACAGCATTTGTACCTGCCGTTCTGCCTTATTTTTTCCGTGTTATGACAAACGCCGTAATGAGCGTTTGAATCGGCACGGTCAAGACCACGCCAATCGTGCCGCACAGGCCGCTTAAAATTTCGATGACAATAGCATTGTAGCTCATCATCTGGATGTAGGGCATCTCATAGGCGTAGAGCGTCAGCAACGTGCCGGTGGCCGTGCCCGTGTAGGCCAAAATCAGCGTGTTAGACATCGTACCAATCATGTCATGGCCCACCGTCAGGCCGGAGCGGACCAGCTCCCGCAGGGACAGCGTCGGGGCCTTGGCGCGGATCTCCTCCAATGCAGCGGTGATAGAAACACTCACATCCATAACCGCACCGAGGCAGGAGATGAGGATGCCTGCATACAGAATTGTAGCGACGTCAAGCCCCGACGCATTGGCGATGTAGACCATTGACTCCGCGTCCGATGCGTGGTAGCCGTTCAAATGTCCGGCGGTGCCCAGCAGCATTGCCAGTCCGCCGGAGATCATAACCCCCAGCGTTGTACCTAAGATACTGCACCGCGTCTTGCGCGACCAGCCGTTTAAAATGTAGAGCGACACTGCCAGAATCATCACTGCCGTCAGCGTACCAGCCCAAATACCGTTCACACCACGGTAGAGCAGCGGCACGTATAAAAATGCCACACAGCCAAAAGTAAATACCAGTGCCCAGAGGGTGGCAAAGCCCTTGCGTCCGCCCACCAGAACCAGCCCGGCCACAAACAGCGCTGCCAGGGCGTAGACCATGCCGGTGCGGTCATAGTTGTAGACGGAGCCGTTTAAGCTGCCGTCTGCCCCGGACTGCACGACGGCCACGATTTTTGTGCCCACCTGGCAGAATGCACCCTGCTGATAGCTGTTGGAATTGCTTAATGTGACCTGCTGCCCCTTCCATACGCCGGAGGTGATGCGCGCCGCAACAGTCTGTGCGCCGTTGAAGGGCCGGCCCCCGGAGTAGTCTGTCAAAATTTCCGTCACCACCGCCTGTACATAGCTGTGGCTGGTGCCCGGCTTGATGGATGCCCGCGATACCTGAAAACTTCCGAGCATGATTCCCACAAGAATCACCCCCGGAAGCAGGATGCGGAGCAGGATGGATAGCTGCTGCCGCTTGTTCAATTTTTAGTCCTCTTTTCTCTTTCTGCGATAGATGGTCAGGATACCCAGCGCTGTCATGCTGCCCAGGCAGAGCAGAACCACGGCAACAATCGGCATTGTGTCACCCGTCTGCGGGATGGCCGCTGTGGCCGCTGCGGGCGTACTGCCCTTCCCGGCGGTCTGCGCCGCGCCCTGGCTGACCGCTGCTGTGCTGGTGCTGCCTGTATTACCTGTGCTGGTCGCATTGCCTGTGTTCGGCCCCGGGTCCGGCTCGGCGGGGGCGTTGCCCGGCGTCGGCGGGACATCAGCGGGGACAGCTGCCGTGGTAAAGCGCTGCACGGCAGTCTGCTGTATGCTGCCCAGGGTGTTTGTGACCTGGGCGTACCACGCGTAGGCGGTGCCGGGCTGCAGGCCGTCCCAAGTCAGGGCGGCGGTACCGGTCCGGCTGCTGTCCTGCGCGACGGTGAAGTCCGCCGTGCCGATCTCCTCACCGCGGTCCAGATACGCGCCGAAGTAGCTCGTCAGGATCGTCTGCGGGTCGGTGTGGAAGTTGACGTCCAGCGTCAGAATATCGGTGTTGATATTGTTGTTGATGCGCTTTGGCAGGGCGCTGCCGTCCGCGGCGGTGTCGGGGGCCACGGACGCGGCGCTCTCGGTGCCCAACTCGGTCACAGAGGTATTGTCGTAGTAGTTGAAATCGTCCAGCGAGGGAGAGTAGGAGTTGATGTAGATTTTATTGTTGTCCAGGTCGAAGTACAGCATTTTAATATAGCCGCTGCCGCCCTCAAAGCCGGACTGATAGTCGGTGCAGATTTGGTAGACCGTCCGATCATAGACGCCATCCTTGTCGTCGTCAAAGACCGTCGTTTCATAGGACGCGCCGTGGTAGTGGCCGTTGAGCACCGCAATGACGTTGGGATTTTGGGCGACCACATTGTCCTGTACCAGCTGGCCGTAGTAGTCCATCAGGCCACCGTCGCTGTTGTAGGCCACGCGGGTGTAGGTGTGGAAGCAGAGGATAGCCTTGCGGTCACTGTATTTCTGCAGCACACTGTTCATCCAGTTTATTTCATCCGCGTAGATGTCCCAGCTCATATACAGGATGATAAAGTCCTGGCCGTTCTCGGTCAGCAGGTCATAATGGCCGATGTTGTCCTTGTAGGCCTCGCCGAAGGTAGGCTGATCCTGCACGCGCTGTGCGCCGAAGTATTTCTGGTAGTTCTCGTACTCCATCGCGCCCGCGGCAATGTCATGGTTGCCGGCCAGCACGCCGTAGGGCATGTTGGCGTCATCCAGAATCTTCATCGCCTCATCGGCGTTCTCCCACTCATAAGGCATGTCGAAGTCATCGACAATATCGCCGGTGTGGATGACATAGCGGATGTTCAGCTTGTCCTTGTTGTCCACGATCCAGTTGTTCATGTTCAGGTAATGCTGGAAGAACTCCTCGGAGTAATACTGGGTGTCGGTCTCCCAGGCAAAGGCAAAGTCGTAATTTCGGGGAATCGTCGTGCCGTCCCAGGCAGCTGCGGGGGCCTGGTCGGTCACGCCGCTGAAATCCGGCAGCGCGGAGTCTGCCATGCACTGCACCATGACCGTGGCCGTGCCGTCCTGCACGTGGTCTTTGACCGGGACGCGGACCGCCATCGAGCCGTTCTCGTCGGCGGTGGCGGCCTCATCCCAGGCGCCGGTGGCGGTGTTCTGCACAAACAGCCTGCTGGCGTGGGTCGCATCGGCGTTTGAGGCCCGGCCGTTCCAGCTCAGCACAAGGCTGTCGCTGTCGCTGACCTCGCCCACCTTCAGCGTGTAGGTGATATAGGGCAGGATACCGTCGTTGGTGGTGGAGGTGATCTCGCTGCTGTTCAGTGCGTCCAGCTGGTAGTAGGTCGCCTGTGCGCCCTGCATGTTACCTTCAGCGGTAACGTTCAGGCTTGCGGCATTCTGGCCGATGTCGGACACCGCTGCGTTCAGGATGACGGCCACATCGTCCCCGGCCACAAAGTCGGCGCTCTGGACTGCCTCATTCCCGGCGGTGTCGCGGGCATAGACAGCCAGCGTGTGGGTGCCGGCGCCCAGCGTGACGGCGTTGGTGTCAATGTCGCGGCTGACCGGCTCGCCGTCCAGCGTGACGACCGTCTCGCCCAGGGTGTTTTCCTCGGTGACGGTGGGTGCAAGCCGAATTGCGCCGGAGAAGGTCTCGCCGTCCTGCACGCCCAGGTCGATGACAGGGGCGGTATTGTCCACAAGGAAGCTGACTTTCTTTGTGTTCGTGCCGTCGGTCACGGTCAGGGTGTGCGCACCCTCGGTCAGGGCCGTGGTGTCAATGACCGCACCCACCGCCGTGGCGTCCTTCGCGGGGATCGTAAAGGCGGCGTCCAGATAGGGGGCCATGCCCGTAGAATCGCCGATGTTGTGTACAGCGTCCAGGGCCGTGCTCAAATTCGTCTTGGCCTTGTTGTTCACGACCTTGCCTGTGTCCGGGTAGGTGTAGCTCTCGGGGCCGATGGAATCCGGCAGATAGCTCTTGCCGTTGGCGAGTTTGAGCTGCAGATTGGTTACGGTGAAGTCCTCGCGGTTGGCAGACGGCATCAGCTTGTCATAGACGCTGCTGGTGTAAGTACCGGCCCAGAAGCGCAGTGTGATCTTGTAGCTGTCGCTGGCTGCATCGTAGGTGAAATAGTGGCTGTCGATGGGCACCGCAAAGCCGTCCAGGCGGTAGTTCTGCCATTTCAGCAGTGAGGCGATGCGTTCCATTTTGCTGTCGTCGGTCAGGTTGTCGTCTGCCAGCGTCAGGGCGTTGTGGAAGTAGCTGTCGCGGCCCGCCGTGGCAAAGCTGTAGTACGCGCCGTTCTCCAGCACCTTGCCCACGGGCAGCTCCACGCCGTCCAGCAGGATTTTGGAGTTGGCGTTGTCGCCGCCGTCGTTGGCCGTGGCCGTGACGGTGCTGCGCACCTGCTGGCCGTCGGTGATGTTCGTGCGGATGCCGTCGATGAGGCTGCTCAGCTTCTGGATATTGACGCGGTAGACCTGGGTGGTCGTGCGGTGGTAACGGTTGTCCGCTGCTACGTAGAACTCGACATACTCGTGGTCGAACAGCTCGTTGGCTGCAATGTTCATCTCATACAGGCCGGGCACGCGGCGATAGGTTTCTGTCTTGTTGTTCCAGTTGCCGGTGCCGTCAAAGCGGTAGTAGGTAGTGATTTTCGTGCGGGGCAGCGCGCCCTCGTCCACCGAATAGCTGAACCGCACGCGCAGCTCGTCCCCCTGCGTGATGGTGGCCGGCACGGTGCTGTCCTTCCACATTCCCAGCTTCACTGTGCTGCCGTCGTCCGCAGGGAAGTTGAACTGCGCGTCCGAGACGCTGCCCGGCGTGGGGGCCTGCTGCAGGGTGCATGCCGTCATGCGGGGCCCCTCGGCGCTGGGGCTCAAATTCACGCTCTTTTTGTCCTTCGTGTCGGTCAGGCCGTTGTAGAAGAAGCTGGACACCAGTACCTGGCGGCCATTTTCCGCATGGCTGATGCCGACGGCGCGGTCCGTGTTCTTCATACCGTTCTGGCCCAGCACGCAGTAGAGCGGGGCGTCCTCCGGCATATTGTAGGCGGCGCGGAACGCGGCCTCATCGGGGAAGGGCTGCGTCAGGCCGGTCAGCCAGCTCTCACGGTAGCACCAGAACACGGCGCTGCTGTGCGCCGGGATGACAGCGGACTTGGCGTCCAGCTCGGCCCGGGTGACCTCGCCCAGAGCCTCCTTGTGGGCGTCCTCCACGGTGCAGACTGTCAGCCGGGTGAACTGCGTTTTGTAGATGTACTGGAACTGGTAGTCGGTGTTGAAGTCAATGTCGTGGTCGGTGGTGTTCGTGACCTCGACAAACTCCATCAAATCGTCCGACACACCATATACCGCGGAACGATCTCCATCGTTAGGGTAAATTTCGGTCACATACAGTCCCTCGGTGCCGGCGGGGGCGGTGGTGCCGTTCAGTTTTTTGCCGCCGCGCTGCTCACTATAGACATAGCCGGGGGTAGCCGCCGTCTTTTTGGTGCTGGCCGTCATGCTGTAGCCCACGTTGGGGATGGCCAGGTCCACGCCGAGGCCGTCCGCAATGTCCTTGCCGTCGTTCTTGTCGATTGTGCCGTTGACGTAGCTGTAGTCGGCGCAGACCGTGCCGGTAGCTCTGGCGCGCAGGCCGAAGTAGCCGGTGTTGGCCCAGTCCTCGCCGTACTGGCTGATGACGATGTGGACATTGTCGGGAATCATGTAGTTGCTGCGGAAGTCTTCCACTGTACCAGGTTTCTTGACGTTGGTGCGTTGGTTCCAGACGACAGTAACCTCGCCGGGCTGCAGAACGACGTCGGATCCATCGGTCTCCTGCACGGCAAAGGGATTGGCGTTGTCCGCTTTCGTGCCGTAGACCAGCTCATAGTCTGTGGTCAAATTCACCGGAGTATCGGCGGTGTTGATGAGTTCAATGTATTCAAAGCGGTCATCTGTTGTGCCATACTCGTTCTTGTTGCGGTTGTCAAAGTCGTTGGGGAAGATTTCAGTCAGCCAGACCTTGCCGAGACTATCCGGCTCAGCGGCCAGCGCCTGAACCGCAGTCTCCGCTTCCGGCTCCTGCTGTAATGCGGCGGTTTCTGCGGTCTGAATCGCACTTTCCTCCTGCTCAACGGTCTCCTCCTGCAACTGTGTTTCAGGTTCCGCTGCCGTTTCCGGTGTGGCAGTATTCCCCGTCTCCACATTTTCTACTGCAATGGTTGGGGTGGGTGTTTGCTGCACTGCAGCTGTGACCGTCTCTGCCGTGTCCTGCCGTTCTGCCTCAAGCGCGAGCGCTCCGGTAGGAAACATCGACGCCGTCAAAGCCACTGCTGCGAGCAGTGCGGGCGCACGCTTCGGCCATTTGTTCTTCATACATTTGCCTCTCTTTATTTTCCGTTTGTAATAGAGTAACCTTCTTTATTGTACAAATCGAAAGTAAAGTTATCGACCATATAATGAAGAAATCGCTGTAAAAAATCGCACGTTTTTGTATGATTTGTGTAAAGTGCCGCAAGCAGGAGGTTCTCCTAAATAGAGAGCCGACCTCTTACCCCACCGTGCATACTGACCGGCACACGGCGATTCAAGCGCATTATGACATCCTACGCCGAGTGCGCACAAAAGCCTGTGTTCTACTGCGACTGTATTTCTGTGTCGGATGTTCGTTTTGCACAGAAGCAGAAGCCGTCTGATTCACGATGGCACTTTGATAGAAACAGTTTTTTCCTTGTTGCGTCAGGTGCGCTTGGCTTCGCTTGTCGCTTTCTTACGGGGCTTCATGCCCCAAAAGACGGCATTCATCACGACCACGATCAGCGCGACTACTGCCATGGACACCCAAAAGCCCATGTCGAGTCCGAACAAATCCACTGTGCCAAACAGCGTCATCCAAATATCCTTCCAATTCATCGTGAGCACCTCCTTTTACAGCAGCTCGCCGTAGTGACGAACATAGGCTTTTTTCAGGCTGGTCGCCAGCACCATATACAGCAGAATGCAGGGGATCAGATAGGCAAAATAGGCGGCGGGCAGGGCAACAAACCCCAGCGCTGCACCAAGCGGCGTAAGCGTAAATATGGCATAGGCTGCAAGAAAAAGCACGGTACGCCTGAATTGTTTGTTGTACATTTACAACACCTCCCAACCTGCACTGACAACCGTCGGCAGCGCCAGCGCCTGCCCGACAATACCTTCCAGTACCTGATTCTTGGGCTTTCCGAGCGAGCAGTATTCCGCAACGATTTCCACTTTATCGCCGACCACACCGCCGCTTTCCAGATTGTTCAGATACAATGTCTTACAAGGGTTGCAGTTGATGAGCAACAGGCGGATTTCCTGTTCCGCATCTTCCTGACAGGTAACGGAAATGCGGTATTGCTTTTCCGATTCATCGCCCGCTGCAATGGGGTTCAACTTTCTGGCAAGGGGGCGTAAAATCAGGTTGGACGCAATAAGAATTCCGGCAGCTGTCACTGCAATGGCATACATCCCTGTGCTGGCAAGAATGCCGATGGCTGCGGTACACCAAAGAGTCGCTGCTGTATTCATCCCCCGTACGGTGCCGCTGTCCTTAAAAATCACACCGCTGCACAGAAAGCCTACACCGGATATAATGCTGCTTCCCACACGGAACACCTGATCGGAACCATAGAGCATAGGAAACAGCGTAAAGAAACTGGTTCCTATGCAAATCAGAACATTGATGCGGATACCTGCCGGGTGACCGGTAAGCTGCCGTTCCAGACCAATCAGAAAACCGAGCAGCATGGAAAGGGAAATCCTAATAACAAACTCTGTGTAAATCATAGCCATCGCCTCCCTTCGACCTTGTATAGCATACAAAAATCGCAAGGGAAATCCCATGGCGAAAACCTTGCGATTCCCTTGCGATTTGGTAAGAATTCAGGCGGGCGCCGCAGCGCCCGCCTTTATTTACAGTTGGTCATTCATTTTGTAGCCGATGCCCCAGATGGTCAGGATGTACTTCGGCGCGTCCGGATCCGGCTCGATCTTTTTGCGCAGCTTGCGGATGAACGCCATAATGTTGCTGTCATCCAGCAGGTAGTCCTCCGACCATACCGCGCGGTAAATTTGCTCCTTGGTGAATACCTCCCCACGGTTTTGGGCAAGGAAGTAAAGAATATCAAACTCCTTCGGCGTCAGGCTGATTTCCCTGCCCGCGGAGATGACCCGCCTGTTTTTGGGGTTGATCTCCAACTCCCCGATACGAATCCCGTCCGGTGGTGTGAGGGGCGGCAGCTCGGCTTCGCCCGTCGCACTCAGCAGCAGAGAATTGACTTCCCCGTTGAGCATATCCCGGATGCCGGAGCGCAGTTCTTCGGCGCTGTCGCTTATCGGCGGCTCTTTCGTCAGCTTTTCCAGCAGCCATGCGGCAAGGGAGGAATCCAAGGGGATAAATCCGATGTTCTTTTTCATGTGGGACTCCTCCTTTCAGATCAGCTCTCGGTACTTTTTCTGATAGAAAACCTTGACCATCGTGGTCAGCAGCATATACAAAAGCGCCACGATCAGAAGAAATCCGAAGTACCAGAGGGGCAGCTCTGTCAAGCCGAACAGCGCTGCCGCCCTGGTAAAGGTAATGCCGGTAAACAGGGCGATTCCCGCCAAGGTGGTACACATTACAGGCAGCGACGGTCTGCTTTGCAAGAAGGGAATCTTGCGCGTGCGCAGGAAATGTAAAATCAGCACCTGTGTCCACATGGATTCCAGAAACCACCCCGTCTGGAACAGCGCCACATATTGCAGCTGCAGTGTCGGATCCGTAAGGTTCAGATAGGTCGTTCCGCCGCACAGCATGGGGCAAAGGACGTAGTAGAGAAACAGAAAGGTCGCTATGTCGAACAGTGAACTGATAGGGCCGAAGGACAGCATGAACCGCCCCAGCGTTTTCCCCGACCAATCTCTCGGGGAGAGGGTTTCTTCCTCATCCACATTGTCCCACGGCAGAATGATACACAGCACATCATACAGCAGATTCAGCAGCAAAAGCTGCAACGAGGTCATGGGCAAAAACGGTAAAAACGCACTGGCACACACAATGGAGAGGATGTTGCCGAAGTTGGAGCTTGCGGTGATTTTAATGTACTTGAGCATATTGGTGAAGGTCTTTCGTCCCTCCAAGATACCCTGTTCCAGTACCCCAAGGTCCTTTTGCAGCAGCACCACATCCGCCGCGTCCTTGGCGGCGTCCACCGCCGTATCCACCGAGATGCCGACATTGGCCTCGCAGAGGGCGGGAATGTCGTTGATGCCGTCCCCCAAAAAGCCCACGGTATGTCCGTTTTGCTCCAAGGCGGACACCAGACGCACCTTCTGCCCCGGCGTCAGCTCGGCAAACACAGGAACGCTTTCCACCGCGGCGCGCAGTTCGCTGTCGGTCATTTCATCCAACTCTGCGCCGGTCAGCACGGTTTCCGAGGGAATGCCTACCCTGCGGCAGATGGAAACCGCCACATCCGTCTGATCGCCTGTCAGGATCTTGGGCGTGACCTCCAATCGTTTCAGTGCCTCGATGGATGCCTTTGCGGTTTTCTTGGGCGCATCGAAGAATGCCAAATACCCCACCAGAATCATATCCGCTTCATCGGCGGGGGTGATCCGGTTTTGCTGTCCCACATTTTTCCGCGCCACCGCGATGACCTTCATCCCATCCTGCAGCATCTCGTCCACTACGGAAGAAACACTTTTCCCTACGTCCTCCATAGGCAGCACCTCGCCACGGTATGCAACATAGCGGCAGCGGGAAACAATGTGGGCAACATCGCCCTTCATAATCAGCTGATGCTCTCCGTTTGGGTCGATCACAAGGATGCTGACGATCTTGCGGGCGTAGTCAAAGGGAATCTCATCCGTCTTTTGGTGCTCGGCAAGGAGCTGCGCGAAATGTGCCTCCCGTCCCGGCATGGTCTGACAGGCGCGGATGGCGTTGTCGATGGGGTTTCGCACACCGGAGTGATAGCTGCTGTTGAGGAAGGCAAGATCCAGCACCTCGGCGCTTTCATTGCCCAGCACATCCATGTAGTATTCCAGCAAAATGCTCTCGTTGGTCAGTGTGCCGGTCTTGTCCATGCACAGTACATCCATGCTGCCGAAGCCCTGCATGGCGTTGATGTCCTTGATGATGGTTTGCTTGCGGCTCATGGACAGACTGCCCCGTGCAAGGCAGGCGGTGATGACCATGGGCAGCATCTCCGGCATCAGCCCCACCGCCACCGACAGTGCAAAGGCAAAGGACTGAAGCCAATTTCCCCCGGTAATGCCGAGCAGAATGAACACAAAGGGAATCAGCACCGCGATAAAGCGAATCATGACCCACGCAATAGAGTTGGCACCCTGCTGGAAGGATGTTTTATCCTCGGCGTCCGGCTTCGCAAAGCTGCCGTAGAGGGTGTCCTTTCCCACTGCCAGCACGATGCCCTCACCCTTGCCGCTGATGACCGTTGTCGCCATAAACGCAAGATTTTCCAGTTGGGTCAAGGGGCGGGGGCTGCCGTGACCGAGAGTGCGGCTGCTCTTTTCCAGAATGGCGCTCTCCCCGGTGATGGCGGCTTGGGACACAAAGAGGTCGGTGACCTTGGTCAGCCGAATATCCGCCGGAACACGGTCCCCCGCAGAAAGCAGCACAACATCCCCCACCACCAGCTTTTCCGCCGGTATCTCCAGGAGTTCTCCGCCGCGCTTAACCGTGATGCTCTCGTGAATCAGCCGGTCCAGCTGCCGGGCTGCGTTCTTTGCCCGCAGTTCTTGAATCAGCCGAATCATACCGCTGATGAGGATCATGGAAAAGATAATGATGGCGGTGGATGTGTTTTTGCTGAAATCCGTGGCTTGCAGGACATCCGTCACCAGCGAAATGATGCCGAGGATAAAGAGAGTGACGTTGAAGGGGTTGATAAACGCCCGCCGCAGCCGACGGAGCAATGTGTCATCCCTTCGCCCCGCAAAGCTGTTTGTGCCGTACTTTTCCCGCATGATCTCCACCTGGTCGGTGGATAAGCCGTCAGGGGACGCGCCGATGTCCCTATAGATCTGCGCCGTCTCACGGTAGGCGTATTGTTTGATGCGGCTGTCAAGCAGCGTTGCCTTTGACACAGGATCGTTCCTCCTTTGCCTGCGTGATAGTATCATTTTAACACGGTTCTTCAAAAACGCCATGACTATATTCTTGTTTTTTTCTTGCTATTTAAGAAAGTGTGTTTTTCCCCGTTCCTTGTAGTTCGTTCTTATTGCCATAACGCCAGCGGCAAAACGACGATTTCCCTTCCCGGAAGGGGAATAATAACAGCACTTTGGAAAGTGAATCAGAACTGATTCACTTTTTCGAGTCAAGATTTTTGGATGAATCACAGGTGATTCACTCTGGAGCATATACGAATTTGTATGCGTATCCGCTTTGATCCCCCCCCCGCTTTGAGCGGGAACATGTTTTGCTAGCATAGCATGTGGTCATCCACATGCACATTTCTGGGGTGTTCCCCAGACCCCCTCGCTGCTCTTGTGTGACGATAGTGACGCAGATGACGCTTGTGACGCTGTTTTGAGGATATCCCTATACCATATCCCAGATTCAGCGTCATTAGCGTCATCTGCGTCATTCTGATTTTGTGTTTCTCGTAATATCACTATTTTTGTTTCGAGCAGTAGTAAACTACAAGCGTCATTTCACTATAAGCGTGACGGTGGTGACGATGGTGACGGTCTTTCTTGCATACCCCCACCCATATCCCATAAACATCGTCACTACCGTCACCATCGTCACTTAAAACAGGCAAGCCGTTTTAATCTGCGGCTTGCCTGTTTTATTTTGAGTAATGTGGCAGGGTTTTTGCCCCATTGTTTGTTAAAATGGATTTAGATATTTTGTAAAAGTGCAAGGGTTTTTAGCACAATGGGTGATATGCTGTTTTTGAAGTGTAATTTTGGCGTTTAGGCCAGTTCTTGAGAAAAAATTCTTCGCTTTACATCTCTAAACTTGCAGGAATCCTGCAAGTTATACTGTTATAATGAAATTTAATGAAAAAATTTCATTATTTTTTCAGCGAACGTTACCTTTTGCCCTTCCCCAGTGGCTATATAGTAGAGATAATTTTTTCAAAAATTTTGAGGACGGTTGCAAAAATTGCAACTTCTTATCTGTATGATATGATTTGGTATCTTTCTAAAAATTTGAACTTTTTCTAAACAGTTTAAAAAACCTCGTAATTTTCGCCGTTCTCAGCGGCTATATAGTGAAGAACTTTTAATTTTATCTACATAGGAGGAACCCATGAACACGGAATTTCAAGATTTACCCAATGTTGTAAGTCCCAAGGAGGTGCAAACTTACTTCGGCATTTCGCGCTCGACCACCTACCGCATATTCCATGACGCGACTTTCCCGGCGTTCCACATTGGAAACCGACTGCTGGTGCGGCGGGATGAACTTCTGGGCTGGCTGGAGCAGCAAAAGGTCAATAAAGCCCAAAACGAGAACCCGAAGATTGTCGGGTCTGATGAATAGCTTTGTGGTCGTACCTGTGGTAGTCTTTGTGTCACGAAAGGAGACGATGCATCGTGAAAGACACGTCTAAAAAAGCCCTGCGCCGTGGGCACAACGAGGGCAACATCCGTCAGCGAACAGACGGGCGGTGGGAGGTAAGGCTGTCAGCCGGAATCGACTACAAGACCGGCAAACCCCGACGTACATCCACCTGCTGCAACACCAGACAAGAGGCAATCGCCATTTTACAGCAGCAAGCCCATGAAGTCCGCACACAGGGCTGGCGCGATCCGATGTCTGTGACCCTTGGCGGGTGGTACGAGTATTGGCTGGACACCTACATGAAAGATACCGTTAAACAGTCCACCTATGCCAGCTACCGCAGTTATCTCAACAAGCACTTTTGTGTGCTGGGGAAAATCCTGCTGAAAAAGTTAGAGCCGCACACCTTGCAGGAATTTTACAACTACAAATTCCGCGAGGAAGGCTTATCCCCCAAGACCTTGCGCAACTACCACATGGCATTGCATAAGTGCCTACAGCAAGCTGTAAAAGAGCATCTACTAGTCTATAATCCCTGCGATGCCGTGACCTTGCCCAGCGGAGAAAAACCCGAAATCGTAGTCTTCACCAACGACCAGCAGCGGGCGCTGGTGCAGGCCAGCTACCGCCACCGCTATGGCGTTTTTATCCGTTTAAACCTGTGTACCGGGCTGCGGATGGGGGAGTTGCTGGCACTGAAGTGGGAGGACATCGACTTTTCCACCGCCCAACTTCATGTTAGACGTACCATCAACCGCCTTGCCAAGTATGAAGCCCACGACGGCGAGAATAAAACCGAAATCGTATTCGGCACACCCAAAACAAAAAACTCCCGTCGTACCATCCCGCTGACCCGCACAATGGCAGACGAGCTTGCCCGTTGGAAACAGCAGCAGGCGCAGGATAAGATTCGGGCAGGGGATAAGTACACCGCTGACGGCTTCATCGTCACCAACGAATTCGGTCACTACTTTGAGCAGAAAACTTTCAAGGATTACTACGACCGCCTGTTGAAAGATGCTGACATCGGGCACTTTACCTTCCACGCCCTGCGGCATACCTTTGCCACCCATGCGCTGGAGCGCGGCATGGACTACAAAACACTGTCGGCCATTCTCGGCCATTACTCCGTAGCATTCACAATGGACACATACGTCCACAGCATGGACGAACACAAGCGGCGCGAAATGGACAAGATGAACGATATGTTCGGGATGCAGTACAGTATCTCTGTGGAGAACCAGCCTTATCCTGTGCTTTGTACACTCTCGGCAGACGGCTGCACTGCCCACGTTCCTGACTTCCTCAAAGTTACCGCACAAGCCCCCACGCTTGAAGCTGCCCTGCTGGAAGTCAAGCAGCAAATCCAAAAAGCCCTGCGCCAATACAAGAACCCGCCCATTCCCACAAAACAAGAACAAATTGTCGTACCGCAGAACAGCGTGTTGGTACTCGTCAAAGCAGGTTGATCGCTCTTATATTTACCTGCCAACTCCGCAAGATTTATCCACAAAAGCGCCCGGGCGGTTGAAAATCTCAACCGTCCGGGCGCAGTCCTTTTGCCGTTTTGGGGTCATTTTGGGGTCAAAGTTACCAGCTTGTTACTACTTTTTCCATAATGTAGAAAAAAGCTCGTTGAAACTTGTCGTTTCAACGAGCTTTTGTTGGTTACGGAGACAGGACTTGAACCTGCGACCTCCGGGTTATGAGAAATCTAAAAATCGTGCGTTACAGTGCTGTTTTGTTGGGTTTGGTGGTATTGCGTACCAAGGCTCAAAATGGGTTTTGTCCCATGTGTACAAAGGAATACTACATAGTGCTGACCCATTCCAACCCCTTTTGGGGGCAGTTTTGGGGGCAAATCGGTGAGACGGATTCTGACTCGCAACGCTCAAATAAATGCGCAGCTTTGGTCTCATTGAGAAACATGAATACGAGCATCACTGGGTTCTTGCCAGTGAAAAGCCCTACGAATCCGTATATAAGTTTTACCCTCTAGCAAGAAGTTGTACACAAGCACTACTCTACACCATCCCCGCACACTGCCCCTGTCACCGCGAGAAACGCCCCTGTTTGGGCGCGTTCGCAGCCTATCGGCGCAGTAGCCGTCCAGTCAAATGCAGCCCTAAAATCCCCACTTTTCGGAGATTTTTTCTTACCAAAGAACGGCTTTTCCTGCGCAGGCTTTGCCCGGACGGGTTTCACCTGTACAGGAAAAGCCTGCACAAATAAATACTAAATAAATAAAATACTAATATACTATTGTATCCTATCCGTAAAACCACAAAAAATTGGATTCTTCCCGCTATGGTCTTACGGCCATGCGTGCAACTTAACACCGGAGAGTACAACTTACGATTGCAAACCGCCCCTGCAAAGTTGTATAATAAAAGCACCGATATTTCGCGCAAAAGGTGGTCGGAGCAGATGGATATGGAGAACTTGATCGGTGAAACAACCGAATACGACAAGAAAGCGGCGCTTGAGGTAAAAAAGCCCAAAAGCTGGTGCAAGAGCGTAAGTGCTTTTGCGAACACGCTGGGCGGCGCGCTGATTTTCGGCATGGCGGATGACGGGCAGATCGTTGGGCTGACCGAACCCGACAGCGACGCCGAGAAAATCAGCGAGATCCTCAAGACGCGCATGGAGCCTATTCCGGAGTTTCGGCTGCGGTTTCACAAGACCGAGGACGGCAAGGTGCTGCTGATTCTTGACGTGTTCAAAGGCGAGGAAACGCCCTACTATTACTCCGGCGACGGCACCTTAGAGGCGTTTGTACGCATCGGAAACGAGAGCGTCAGGGCATCTGCCACCGAGCTGAAACGCCTTGTTCTGCGCGGCAGAAACACCTCTTACGACTCTCAGATGACGCTTTACAGGGTGGAGGACTACGCCTTTTCCAAGCTGCGGGAGTGCTATAAGAAGTGGACGGGAAACAGCTTTGACAACAAAGACCTCGTTTCTTTCGGGCTGGCAGACGAAGGCGGATTTTTGACAAATGCCGGCGCCCTGATTGCCGATGAAAGCCCGATCCGCTGGTCACGGTTGTTCTGCACACGCTGGAATGGGCTGGACAAAAGCGGCGGCACAATGGACGCGCTGGACGATGCCGAGTATTCCGGCAGTGTGCTCTCTTTGATTGAGAATGGCGAGGCGTTCATCAAGCGCAACGCCCGCATGATGTGGCGCAAAACACCCAACTCGCGGGAGGAACTGCCCGAATACGTCGAGCGCAGCTACCACGAGGCGCTTGTCAACGCGCTGGCGCACCGCGATTATCTCGTCTACGGCAGCGAGGTCCACATTGACATCTACGATGACCGTCTGGAGATCTACTCGCCGGGCGGTATGCCGGACGGGTCGATGATCCAAGACCGCGACCCGCTGACCGTGCCGTCCACTCGGCGTAACCCGGTGCTGGCCGATGTGTTCAACCGTCTGGGCTACATGGAGCGCAAGGGCAGCGGCTTTGGGAAAATTCTGAACGGCTACAAGACGCAAATCAACTACACTGAGGATAAGCGCCCTACATTCCGTTCTGACCGATACCAGTTTACGGTCATCATGCCGAACTTGAATTACGGTGTCCCTCAAGATGTCCCCCAACGTGTCCCCCAAGATGTCCCCCAAGATGATTTGGATGCCAAAATTCTGGCTTTAATCAAAAAAGACAACAAAATCAGCACCGAAAAACTCGGCATGGCGCTGGGCGTCAGCTACAAAACCATCCGCCGCCATATCAAGGCGATGGGAAATGTTCACTACATTGGCCGTGGTTTCAGCGGGCATTGGGAAATTCACGACAAATCATAACCCCACGTTGAACGTGGGGTTTGCAAAACAGCCCCATAGGGCTTCAATACCAGCCGCGCCTAAAGGCGCACAATGAGCGACGCCAACCGCACGTGGCGTCGCTTTTTTACTTGCTTATTCTACCGTCCGTGGGAATCTCCGGCGAATCATCTTCGTCAAAGTCCGCTACATTTTTGAATGGGTCCTCATATTCTTTGAAGCTCAACTGGTCGCACATCTGGTCGTTCACTTCCCGGTCCTTGATGTACCTCTTTATTGCGTCCGCGGTTTCGTTTTGTAAGAAGCTTCAGCTTTTCTTTTCGGCTAACGCTTCCTACTGCCGAGCGCGTAGTGGTCTTGCAGCACCTAGTTGTTGCCCATGCCGGGCACACTAAAAATGCTCCCTATATAGCTTTCAGTGTTTTTTCACTGTTCGCTATATAGGGAGCATATCATTGCCGGACGGGGGCTTTGCTTATACGGGCTTACAACCGTAGACGCAACTTAGCGGTTCTTCTTGCGAAGGAACAGGAAGCACAGGGCAGCCAGGCTGGCGATGGCCACACCGGCAACGGGGATCAGCGGGAAGTTGTCCGACGTCTGCGGGATGGGTGCCGTCGTCTTGGCGGGCGCGGGCGTTGTACTGTTGGTCGTGGTGTTGTTCGTCGTGTTATTTGTGGTATTGTTGGTCGTATTGTTCGTGGTGTTATTTGTGGTATTGTTCGTCGTATTGTCAGACGGAGCCGGGGTCGCAGTGGGTTCTGCAGTCGGGACCGGGGACGGCTGGGCCTTGCCGTTGACAGCCAGCCAGCTGATAACAGGAGCCTGGGTGCCGGTGGCGGTGACGGTGTATCTGACGACCTGGTCCTCCTCAATGGTGAAGGTCAGGCTGTTGATGATGTCGCCGCTGCTGCCGGACAGGTTCAGCGTGGCGGTGTCGGTCAGAGCGTTGCCCTCGGCATCGGTCACGACAGCGGTCATCGGGCGGTTCATGCTCCACCACTCGCGGTGGGCACTGGTCAGGGTGTAGGTACCGGCGGGCAGGGTCAGTGCATAGGTCAGGGTCTCCCCTGCCTTGTTGTCGTGACCGTAGATACCGGTAGCTGTCTTGTCGGCAGTGCCGGAGTAACCCTTGGTACCTGCGTCGGTGTCAACGAGGCCCCAGGTGTTGTCGCTGGTCTTGATCTGGTCGAACTTGTCGTTCAGCAGCTTGTCGCCCAGCGCCTTCTTGTACAGCTCGTAGGTCTCAGTGGTGCCAGCCGCTACGGTGGTGGGATCACCGGCCACGGTGTCGATGAAGTAAACAGTGTCGCCGGGGATGACCTCGGTGATCTGAACGCTGACGGTCAGGGGTTCACCCAACGCATTGACGGCGTCCTTCACGGTGCCGCTGATAGAGGCGGACTTGTAGGCGTTCGCATCCAGTGCGTTGGTGTCAACATTCCATTCAACGGACTTCTTCTCGGTGGTGCCGTCGGCCAGCTTGACCTCAACCTCGGCGGGCAGGTCGCCCACGCCGCTGCCGGTCACGTAGTACTCCAGCGTGGGCAGCTCGGTCAGAATCTCGGTCACAGCGCCGTCCGCACCTGCCAGACGCTCGCCGATGGTGTTCAGGGCGTCGACGTTCAGGGTGCCGGACTTCAGCACGATCTTGATCGTGTGCTTACCGGCAGTCAGGGCAGACATAATATAGGCTTCGCCGCGGGTCGGGGCTGCCTTGGTGGAGGCGTTCTCTGCCTTCAGCTCGCCGTCAACATAGACGTCGATGACAGCGGAGCCGTCGTTGCCGCCCATAATTGCAAAGCCGCTGCCGTCCACCGTGAAGGTGAAGGAGGAGCCCGCAGTGCTGGAGACGGACATGGTGCGATACCAGTTGTCAGCACTGCCGCCGCCCGGGTTGTTGATGGCCCAGGTGCCGTTGTAGGCAACGCCGTCGTCCTGGCCGTCGATCATGGCAGTGGCATACGGGATGCCGCCCTTGACGGTCTTGACCTCGAGGTTGTCCGCATAGACCTGCGTCCAGTTGGAGCTGATCTTCACACGGCCCGAGAGCATCGGGTTGGCGTCGGTGTAGCTGGTGACCTTGCTGCCATCGATGTAGGCATACACGGTGTCGCCCAGACCGGTGAGCTTGAGGTTGTACTTGCCCTCGGCATTCTTGGTGACGGAGCCGCTGGCAACCTGCGTACCGATGCGGTACAGCTTCCAGTTGCCTGCGCCGTTGATTTCCAGCGTGTAGCCGCTGTTGTTCCAGTTCATACCGGTCTGGGCACGGATGGTCAGGCGCTCATAGCGGCCAGACTCTGCACCCGGCAGGGTCACGTCGATGGAGGCGCTGTAATCCATCCAGCGCCAGTCGCCGACGATAGTCGCAGGGTCGCCGCCGTTCCACTGGTTCACGCTGGAGGCATTCTCCTGCTTGAGCTGGCCGTTCTCGACGATCCACGCGCCGTGGGTGTCCAGCATATAGCGGGGCTCATTGCCGCGGGAAACCAGATAGTTCTCGGTGGTCTCCTTGCCGGTGGTGGCATTGTACACCGTAACGTCTTCCTCGTTGGTATACTCAAAGTTATCCGCGTAGAGGTAGTCGTCGGTGGTGTTCTGGTTTTTACCGGTGGAGTCGGTATCCAGCACGGTACGCTTCTCGGTCTGGATGTAGTCGCCGCTGCCGTCCTCAGTGGGGAAGCGCTCGGGCGTGGTGTCCAGCGTGGTCGCGGTCACAACGCTGTAGGCGGGCACGGTGACATAGGCGACGCCGTCCTCGATCTTGACATCCTCACCCTGCTTCAGGTAGTCGTCCGTGACGGTGGTCCAGATATGCAGCGCGTCGACGGAGAGGTTCAGGTCCGACGTCTTGATGGCGAAGGTTTTCTCGTTCTGGGTGTTGTTGATGAACACGGTGGAGAAGTTCGTCTTATCGGGGGCAGCCAGCGTCATGTAGCTGGCGTCGCCGTTGATACCGGCGGTCTGGTGCTCGTTGTCGCTGGAGCCGAAGGAGCCGTAGGTCGCATTCGGCAGCACACGCCAGATGCCGTTTGTGTTGGTGTCATTCTCCCAGCCGGTCTTGGCGAATTTCGTAATGTGGCTCAGCATGTAGAGCACGGGGTCATAGTGGATATAGCCGCTCCACGGGTCGCGGGCGGACAGCAGCTCCTTGTGACCGTACTGGATGCCCTCATAGAAGGAGCCAATCGCGGGCTGGAACATGTACATCGTGCGGCGGGAACCGACAAAGGCGTTGGGCAGGCTGTCCAGCAGCGCCAGCGGGCTCTGGTAGCCGCCGATGGTGCCGGCACCGTACTCGGTGGTCTTGTTTTCCTGCAGTTCGGAATAGCCGAAGGTCGCGCAGCCCTCGCTGTACCAGACTTCCTTGTCGTCCACGTCTGCCATCGCGATATAATCGCTCGTGGCGTTGGTACGGTAGTGGAAGCCGATAGCATCGACGGCGTCGTACACGCCGGAATCACTGCGCATCAGGGGAACGATCTTCAGGCCCTTGTTCTCGTCAGAGGCGACGATTTTAATGTTGTTGTAGGCCTTCTTCGCTTCCTCGGTGAAATAGCTGGGGAAGTCGGTCTCGTTCTCCAGCGCGTTGGCGAAGTACTTGATGATCTCGCCGTCGGGGCTGCCGGTCTCGTTCTTATCGGGATCGATGTAGTCGACGACGTAGCCGTACTTCTCGTAGGCGTCGAAGATGGTTTCCTTATACCATTTATAAATGGCAGCGTATTTCTCGGTGCCGTCGGCCTTGGCCTTGACCCAGTTGGGATACTCCCAGCGCAGGATGGAGACCTTGACGTCCGGGTTGATCTTCTTGGCGTCAGCAGCCATGACGAAACCCGGAGAGCGGGAGGCATCGGCTTCCTCGTCCTCATAGCGCTTCGTGCAGGCCTCGGCGCCGGTGGAGTTGTTGCCGTCGTTGCCCATCTCCATCTTGATGTTGGAGAACAGCGGGTAATCGCCGCCGAACAGGTACTGCATCATGGACCAGTAGGCCTGCGGATTCTCGGACTTGTAGTCCAGCAGCAGGTTGCTGGTGGAGTTGCCGTTCAGCATGCCCAGGCCCTTGTAGGTCCAGCCGTTGACGTTCTTGGCAGCGGCCTCCACGTCAGTGCCGGTGATGGAGACAACACCGTCCACATCGGCAATGCTGTTGAAGGCGTCGTAGCGGGCCGCGGTCTCGGTCTTGGCAGCCTCGGCGTCAGCCGTGCCGGTGACAACGATGTTGTCATACAGGCCAGTGCGCATGAAGCCGGTGCCGTAGGTCGCGCCGAACGCGCCGACGATGCCGGTCTTTTCGCTGAGCTTGAAGCCGATGCCGCTGGCGGCCAGGACCTCCTCGCCGTTCAGGTAAACAGCGACGGTGCCCTCGGTGTCATTCTCGTTGTAGACAAGGGCAATCGCGTTCCACTCCCCTGCCGTCAGGTTCTTGGAGAGGGCGTACTCGGTGCCGTTGTTGACCTTGAGCACAGCAGTGCCGTCGGTCTTGCGGGGGATGATGCGGAAGTTGGCATCCGCAGAGGGGCCGACCAGCACCACGGAGGTGTTGTCGTGCTCGTCGTTGAACTTGAAATCAGTGTACAGCGTGAAGCTGGTGCGTTTGAAGAAGCTGTCACCGTCGTTGATGGCAGCGCCGCCATCGGTAGCGGAGTTGCCGCCGCTGATCCAGCCGGAGGTAACGCTGACCTGCTTGCCGCTGTTCAGACTCTCGACCAGGGACGCGCCGGTGCGGACGCTGACCATGTCATTGTCCTCCAGCGCCTTGCCGAAGTTGGCGTTGTCGCCATCCACGGGCGTGTCGGGGGTCTCGGCGTCGCCGGTGCGCTCAACAGCCAGCCAGCTAACGGCGGGGGCGTGCTGACCGGTGGTCGTGGCCGTCCAGGTCACGACCTTCTCGGAGGTGATCTCAAACTCACCGGTCTTGGTGGTAACGGCGTTGTTGTCCTGCTTCGGAACCGACGCATAAACAGACGTACCTGCGTCGGTGGTCAGGCTCAGGTCCATGGCACGGTTCTGGCCGCCCCACCACTCACGGTGGGCAGTCGTGATCTTGTACTTACCGGCGGGCAGCGTGAACTTGTAGGAGATTGTCTCCCCTGCTTCATTGTTTTTGCCGTAAACACCGGTGTAATCCTTGTCATCAGCATTGCTGCTGGTGTAGCCCTTCGTCTGGGCATCGGTGTCCACCAAGCCCCAGGTCGCGTCGCCCTGGTAGAACTGGTCGGACTTGCCGTTCAGCAGCTGGTCGCCCAGCAGCGCCTTGGCGGCTGCGTAGGCGGCAGTGGACTGAACATTGTCCATCTCGTCGTTGCCGGTAGCGGCCACGCTGTCGATAAAGTAAACGGTGTCTGCGGGGATGACCTCCACGGTGTACTCGTTGCCTGCCTTATCCTTTGCAGTGACGGTTGCATAGGGCTCTGCGAAGGTATTCGCGGTCACATTATCCGCCCAATCGATTCCGGCAGGGACCACACCGACGTTTGTTGCGATGCGAGCCGCGGCGGTCTGAGGTGCAGCAGCCTCCTGCGCAGCGGGGGCTGCGGTCTCCTCGGCGGCAAGAGCCTCCTCAACAGGGGCATCCATCGGGGCGAGAGCTGCTTCCTCCGCAGGTGCTTCCTCGACAGGCGTCTCCTCAGTCGGGGCGTCCTCCGCCGGAGCCTCCTCGGCGGCAGGCGCAGCCTCCTGGACGACGGCAGCCACTGGCTGTTCGTCGGCCGCAAAGGCCTGCGTCGGGACCATGCTGGCCAGCATACCGACACAAAGAGCCGACGCGAGTACGCGCTTGCCCTTGTGCTGCGCTTTTCTCATAGTCTTCATCCTTTCTCTTTAAGCAGTGTGTGCATCATGCACAAATCTACTTTACAGTGGTTTACTACTATAAAACAAGCCGCCAGTGTTTTCCTCCATGTGATAATTCCCGTTCTTCCTGCACTTTTTCCCGCACTTTTCCCGCATTGCGCTTTCAAGTGGAATCATACAAATACTACATTTTTTACTTTGAAATTTACATGGAATTTATATGCCTGCTTTCTGTATACTTATATGTTAAAAGATATTTTCGTGGTAAACCGCAGACTTCTTTCGGTATTTTAATTTCTATAGGAGACACTTCCCGTAAAGAAAAGCGCCGCTATGCAATCTGCTCAGCAGCGTTTTTCATTATAGATATTTTGTGCAAATTTGTGTACCGCAGAATCTCCGCTATATTTCAGTTTTTGGTTCATCATTTTTAAAGAAGAGAACTACATATCGGCCAATTAAAAAATTTTTGTATCCTCTCTACCGAAGCCCCTGATTGCGGGAGTAACCATAAATTGCAGGGGTTTCTTCCAGACGATGCTGCACTTCACAAAAGCCTTTCACAAATGAGCGAATTGCTTATTGAGAATCGAACTGCCTTAGCAACGGATGCACCGGTTGCCGTCCACAGCGAGATAAAATGGAAGCCTTAAAATCAAGTCGTCGAAATTACAATTCTTCGACGAAACAAATCGAGTAAGAGTCTCTTTTAACTAGAAAGCCGACCTCTCACACCACCGTGCGCACCGGTCTGTACATGTCGGTCCAACCGCATAAGTGCAAGGACTCGTAGTAGCGGAGGATACTAAAATATCCTGCTGCTGCGAGTCTTGCGTTTGTAATGGAACCCTTTAATACAGGACTACCGGCGATACGCCAATAACCCAGTCTGGAATTCCCCCACTGGTATACCCTGTCAGCCAGGACGCCCATCTGTCTCAAGTTGCCTACCTTCGTTTTGGACTTCTTCCACTGCTTCCACGGCCTACTATGTGTTTCTGTTCATCGGTTCAGGCGTTTGCCCGCCTGCATTTTTTCGCTGACCTCCGACTTCCTTCAGATTCCACCTCACGATGGACATCCTTGCCTTCGGCTAACACTTTCTACTGCCGAGGGCGTAGTGGTCTTTCACCACCTAGTTGTTGCCCATGCCGGGCGCACTAGAGTTACAACAAACGCCCTGAGATGGACAGTTTGTTCGGGATACAATGTACCTGCACCTGCCATCTGCTGCGTGCCCGTCTTGCCACTGCGGAGGAGGTTACCGCGCGGCGGAATCTCGCGTTCACCCCCTACGACTGCCATGGCAGCCACGGATTTTAAGATTGCAATACCAAAATAGGTGGCACCGAAACGCAGAGAATCATTACCATCAAGCGTACACTGAAGGATTTGCAGTTTTTATATTTGTTTCTTCCCGGCAAACTCATGGCAAGTACCGCTCGCTTATCATTCTTTTACCGTCATCATAATGCGTACCGTATTCAAGAGATGTCGAACCATAATAGCAGCACTTGGGAAAATGAATCAGAACTGATTCACTTTTTCGAGTCGGGATTTTTGGATGAATCTAAACTGATTCACTCTGGAGTATATGTGAATTTGTATGTGTATCCGCCTTGATTGTCCCCCCTTGGGGCAGGTGCGTTTTGCTAGCATAGCATGTGGTCATCCACATGCACATTTCTGGGGTGTACCCCAGACCCCATGAGGTCGCTCTGCGTCAATAAAAAAGACA
>OMCE01000318.1_pt1 | contig 25655 bp, 25 predicted proteins | sample 1644981 | NCBI WGS metagenome assembly OMCE01 (sample SAMEA103958151, study PRJEB25191) | human gut metagenome | reverse complement strand
GCGTTTTATTTATTTTGTGTTAAACCGTGGACGCTGGGAAGGCAGGCAGCTGCTGGAAGAGGAATGGTTTGACCTTGCCTGCACCAAGCAGATCGAGACTGCCGGAGATGCGGAAGGACACGTCAAAGAATGGGCTTACGGCTACGGATTCCAGTGCTGGATGTGCAGAACACCCGGATCTTTCCGTGCGGATGGCGCCTTTGGATAGTTCGGCGTTGTGCTGCCTGATAAGGATCTGTTTGTGATCCTGACGACGGGAATCTATCAGACCCAGGACGAGCTGGATGGAATTTTTGAAGAAATCGTTCCGACCCTGACAGACAGTGCACAGGAGGCGTCGGCGGCAGCAGACGTGCTGAAAGAGCGTACCGGACAGCTGACAATCAAAGCGGGCGCTTTGTCCGAAAAAATCCACCACATTGCGATCATCGGAAGCGATTATGAGCGCTCCAGACATTTTTATGTGGATCTGCTCGGCTTTACGGTGATCCGGGAAAACCACCGGAAAGACAAAGCAGACTGCAAGATCGATCTGAAATGCGGAGAGCAGGAGATCGAGCTGTTTATCAAGCCGGATGCACCCAAGCGTCCGAGTTATCCGGAGGCACAGGGACTTCGGCATCTCGCATTTTTTGTGGAGAGCGTGGAGAATACGGTTGTGCGGTTAAACAGCCTCGGAATTGTGACAGAGCCGATCCGTACCGATGAGTTTACCGGAAAACCGATGACATTTTTTGCAGATCCCGACGGACTTCCGTTGGAAATTCACGAATAAACTTTCGAAACAATACACCCTACGAATCAAAAGCTCCTGTGCAGGAATATGCACAGGAGCTTTTTGAAGTGAATTTTGGTGATTTAATTTTCCAGCTTCGAGATATCGGTTCCGAAGTATTTTTCCGACAATGCGGTCAGCTCGCCGGATTCGTCCAGCTTTGCGAGAGCGTCGTTGATGGCTGCAAGCAGCGTCTTTGTATCGTCGCCCTTGCGGACGGGGATTGCAACCTTTTCTACCTCGTCGGACAAAGCGGCGATTTTGATATTTGCATCAGGATGTGCCTTTAAGTAGTCATAATAGGTCACTTCCGTGTTGAGGGTTGCATCGATTCGGTTGGAAAGTAAAAGCTCGATGGTCTGATTCAAGTCATCGACGCCCTTTACCTCTGCACCGTATTTTTCCGCAAGGGTTGCATAGGTACTGCTGATGGTGTTTGCAGTGTGTTTTCCCTTTAAATCCTCCATGGAATGAATTTCGTCGTAGTCGCTGCGGACGATGACAGCAGTTTTATTATAGGCATAAGGTACGGAAAAATCGTATTTTTCCTGACGCTCTGGTGTAACACCTACGCCGTTTACCATGATGTCGTAGCGGCCGTCGTCCAGGCCGGCGAGCAGACCGTCCCATTCGCCCTCGACGAAGTTGACATCGACGCCGAGCTCATTTGCGATCAGCTTTGCAACCTCTACGTCGTAGCCCACCAGCTCGTCGTTTTCATCGTGATAGGTCCAGGGGGCCCAGGTACCCTCCATGGCAACCGTGATGCTGCCCCGTGCCTGGATCTGGTCTAACAGGTCTTTGCCTGCTGTGTTGGAGACAGCTGCTGCAGTGTTGTCAGAACCGCAGCCGGTTAAAGCAGCCGCTGCCAGCATAGAGCCGGAAAGCAGCAGTGCAATAGATTTTTTGAAAGTCATAAAAAATAACTCCTTTCTGATATTCTTGCCAGCGGCAGCCGGGCAGGTAAAGCGCCGGATTACTGCTGGTCAAAAGACTGTAAAAATGCTTTGGTACGTTCTTCTTTCGGATTTGCAAAAAACTCCTTAGAAGGTCCCTGTTCCACGATACGCCCGTTTTCCATCAGGATGACCTTGTTGGAAACATTTTTGGCAAAGCTCATTTCGTGTGTGACGACGATCATCGTCATTCCCTCGTTTGCCAGGGAACGCATGACGGAAAGGACCTCACCGGTCAGCTCCGGGTCGAGGGCCGAAGTCGGTTCATCGAAATAGATGATTTCCGGTTGGGCGGCAATGGCACGCGCGATTGCGACACGCTGCTGCTGACCGCCGGAAAGCTGTGCCGGATAAGCGTCGCTGCGGTCGGCAAGCCCGACCTTTTCCAACGCCTTCATAGCGATTTCACGTGCCTGCTCTTTGGGCATTTTGCGGCCGACAATCAGTCCCTCTGTGACGTTTTTGAGGGCGGTTTTGTTGGCGAATAAGTTATAGCTCTGGAACACGAAGGCAGTCTTTTTGCGGAGCCGGGCGATGTCCTTTTTGGAAATTTTATTCATTGCAAAGGTTTCCTGGTCAAAGACCATCGTGCCCTCGTCGGCGTGCTCCAGATAATTCAGGCAGCGCAGCAGTGTGGTTTTGCCGGAACCGCTCGGACCGATGATGGCGATAACATCTCCCTGGTTTACGTCCAGATCGATTCCGCCTAAGACAGGAATGCTGCCAAAGGATTTATGAATATTTCGGATTTCCAGCATAGGTCAGACTCCTTTCTGTCCGTAGGAACCGAGTTTTTTCTCACCGACAGCCTGAAGCTTTGTCAGGACGGTGGAGAAGATCAGGTAGATCAGACCGACTTCGAGATACAGAAGAAGCGGCTCGTAGGTACGGGCAACGATTCGCTGGGTTACCATGAACATTTCCGTTACGGTGATGTTGGCTGCCAGAGAGGTATCCTTGACCATGGAGATCAGGGAGTTGGACAGCGGCGGAAATGCGGTACGCATCGCCTGGGGGAGCACGATGCGGAAAATGGTCTGTAAATAGGAAAGTCCTGCACAAAGACCGGCTTCCAGCTGACCCTTCGGGACGGCTTCCAGTGCCGCCCGGATGGTTTCTGCACAGTAAGCGCCTTCATTTAAAGAAAAGACGATGACTGCAGCGGGAAACGGATCCAGAACGATGCCGACTCTGGACAGACCGAAGAACACGACGAACAGCTGTACCAAAAGCGGCGTTCCGCGGAAAATCCAGATATAAAAGCGGGCGATCTGCTTGAGTCCCTGAATATTTGCAAACTGCACGAGGGCCGCAACCACCGCGATCACCAGCGCCAGCGAAAAGGAAATAATTGTCAGCGGGATGGTTGCCGTCAGGCCCGGGAGCAGGATTTTGGGAAAAGAGTCTAAAAATAGCTGCCATAATCGACTGCTGAACATGATAAGTATCCTCCTTATTCTGCCTTCGGGGCATAGTTTTCCAGCGCACTTAAGATCGGACGGGAAAGTCGGTCGGAAGGCTTTTTAGGGCTGTCGCTTTTTTCAGACGAATCTTCTTCCTTCTCAATAATATCCCGGATTGCCTGCATCTGCTCGTCGAGGACAGCGCTTAAGCGTGCGCATTCGCTCAACTGGTAGGAGGTCTGCTCCATTAACTCGGGTGACAGATCTTTTTTATAGCGGAGCTGGTGTTCGAGATTTGCCCAGAACTCCATGGCAATCGTGCGCAGCTGTACCTCCGCTTTCATGATTTTTTTCTCATTCTGTAAAAAGATCGGCACCTCGATAATCAGATGCAGGCTGCGATAACCGTTTTTCTTCGGATTTTTGATGTAATCCTTGCGATCGATCAGCGTGATATCGTCCTGCTGCAGCAGGCAGTCAGCGAGCATGTAAATATCGTCCACAAAGGAGCAGACGACACGGATGCCTGCGATGTCGAAGATGTTGTTTTCAATTGCCTCGAGGGTAAAGGGCAGCTTTTTTCGAAGCATTTTGTCCAGAATGCTGTCGGGGGACTTTAAGCGGCTCTGGATGCTGTCGATGGGGTTGCGGTCGTGCTGGAGGGAAAAGCGTTCGTTTAATACGCGGAATTTCGTTTCAATCTCCATAATCGCGCAGCGATAGCAGGACATCAGATCCCGCGTGGAGCTGGAAAGCTCCTGAAACGCGCGGATCGAGTGGTCAGCAAGGGCGTTGCGCATTCTTTCCTGAAGGTTCTGGAAAGGGTCTTTTTTGGTATCCATTGGTTGAAAGTTCCTTTCTTAACGGTGGTGGCGGTATCAGATCTCTCCGATCAGGTAGTCCTGTCTGCCGTCGCGCAGGAACACGGGGAGCGTATCCATCGGCGCATCCGCCATGATCCACTGACCGCCCTCATAAACTACTCCGGTGCGGGCATCTGTCCAGGATATGCCGGCAGGAAGATAAACTTGTCTGTCTACTGCATGCTCATGGCAGATCGGTGCGACTAAAAGATCAGATCCAAACAGGTAGGAATCCTTGATGTCCCAGCAGATCGGATCGGACGGGAATTCATAAAACAGAGCACGGAGCACCGGATGACCGTTTTCGTGTGCCTGCTGCATGAGGCTTCTCGTATAGTCTCGCATCAGCTCACGGACATGGATGAATTTTGTCATGATCTGATAAGCCTCTTCGCCATAGCTCCATACCTCGTTATCGGTTCCGGTTCCCTCGCGAAGCTCGCCCGCCTTGTTATAAATTGGGGTATAGGGCTGGCGGCTGCCATGCAGACGCATAACAGGACAGAAGGTACCGAACTGGAACCAGCGGATCAGCAGTTCTTTAAAATCGGGATCTGCAGCAACGCCGTTATGGAAACCGCCGATATCGGTTGTCCACCACGGAATGCCGGAAAGTCCCATATGGATTCCGGCACAGATCTGCTTACGGAAGTCCTCATAAGTTGACATAATATCTCCGGACCAGACCAGAGCACCGTAACGCTGGCTGCCTGCCCATGCGCAGCGGATCAGATTGACGATGTCGTCCTGACCGTTTTCCTTTTGCCCCTCGTAGAAAAGCCGCGCGTATTCTCTGGGATAGATATTGCCGGTTTCCAGTACCGTACCGGAATAGTAACGGTAGTTTTCAAAATCGTAGGACGTATACTCCGGCTCTGCAACGTCCAGCCAGAATGTGCGAATGCCGAGGTCCGCGTAGTTTTGTTTGCATTTTTCCCAGACATAGCGGCGTGTTTTGGGATTGGTTGCGTCCATAAAGGCATTGTTGCCGTGGAAGATCATCTGGACATCGACGCCGGAGTTGGATTTTACCAGCATATTCTGCTGCTTCATCTCTTCGTAGTTTTCACTGCGAAAATCTACGGCAGGCCAGATAGAAACCATGGTTTCTACGCCAAGCTCCTGCAGCTCCTTTATCATGGCAGCAGGATCCGGGAAGAATTCTTCATCGAAACGCCAGTCACCACAGTAGGGCCAGTGATAGAAGTCGATCACGATGACGTCCAGGGGGATATTCCGTTTCTTGTATTCACGGGCAATGGAAAGCACCTGCTCCTGATTATAGTAGCGCAGCTTGCACTGCCAGAAGCCAAGACCGTATTCGGGCATCATGGGAGATTTTCCGGTTGCGTTGGCATAAGCTTCTTCTATTTCAGCAGGAGTGTCGCCTGCAGTGATCCAGTAGTCCAGCTGTTTACAGGAGCGGGCGGTCCACTGTGTCGTATTCGTGCCGAAATGGACATCTCCCACAGCGGCATTATTCCATAAGAAGCCATAACCGAGACTGGAAACGTAAAAGGGGATGCTCGCCTGTGAGTTGCGGTGGGCAAGCTCCAGATTACAGCCTTTTAAATTGAGGGTTTCCTGCTGATACTGTCCCATACCGTAGATTTTTTCTGATGGGTTGGAGAGAAAGGATGCGGTCAGAAAAAAAGGGTCACCGGGCAGGGACTGAAAGCGACGTGCCTTTAAAAACAGGGCACCGCCGTTTGGAATTTCCTGCAGCAGAAGCTCGCCCTTTTGATTATAATAGGAAATCTGCAGCTCATCGCCCCAGTCCTGCAGGGAAAGCACAGCGTGGATTTTGCCGTTGGTAATTACAGCCTGACGTTCCCCGAGTTCGATAACAGGCTCACTTTTTGCCGGAGAAAGAAGTGCCGGACTGTTGTCTGAAAGCTCGTTAAACAATGCCGCCCGCGTGCGCAGGCTGTCTTCTCCCCAGGGGGAAACCATGACGGTTTCTCCATTTAAGCGAAAGATCAGACTGTCATTTTGACGTTCAAAATACTGCATTTTGTAACCTGCCACTCAAAATGTATTTAAATATACTCAAACACATGGAGAAATTGAAGTCCTTGCGGATACTTCTTACTGCTTCATTGTGTATGCTTTGGCGATTGTAAACAATACGCTACTCACAAGTTCTTGTACACTCCACAGTCGTAAATTCCTGCGATAGCCCGCAGTACATACTTACGTTTGCGTTGATTATGCAACTTCGTAAGTTAAAGCATCTCTTAGATTAAGAGCAGCATTGAAATCCCTATCCTCGACATAGCCACAATCACAACGGTATATTCTATCTGAAAGCTTCAAATCTTTCTTGATAGCACCACAGCAATGACATATCTACAAAAATTTGTGTACCTTTTTTGCACAACAAGTTTATAAAATTATATCACGTTGCACAGATAACTTCCATTAATTGTCAGTGTATTTTCTTCATATTTTGCTTTTTTCTGGTCACAATATTCTCAAGCACACAGGAACAAACGAGTCGAGCAAAAAGCATTGCGGAACATTGTAATCTACAGTTTTCCCAAGCAGATTTGCCGACCTGTGACACCTGTGTGCGGTCGGCAAATCTGTCCGGCAAACAATACGAAAAAACTATTTATCAGGAGGTGGCTTTTATGTCAGCAAACAACAGTTCATCCGGTTCAAACCGTATGGCCGTACCGGAAGCAAAGGAAGCAATGAAGCGTTTCAAAGAAGAGGTTGCTAGCGAAATCGGAGTGCCTTTAAAGGATGGTTACAACGGTGACTTAACATCTAAGCAGGCCGGTTCTATCGGTGGCGAGATGGTTAAGAAAATGATCATGAAGCAGGAGCAGCAGATGCAGTAGTAATACGCGTCTGAAGAGATTTTCAATCTCTAAAGCTCCAAAAAAGCAGGTCGTTAAGCGACCTGCTTTTTAGCATATTTTTTTATTTTTCCAGTATGTTTTTAAAATCATTTACAAGCCTTTTCGTATTATGATTTAATATTCTCATGATAGCTACTTTCTCGGTGTAGTGCGGGTCACTAAGGTATACATCGAATTGCATGCAAGCATGCATCGATGATACCTTTTGGCCCTTTAATCATCATATATAAAACGAATTAAAAGCAATTGCCTTTTACCTGCGACATGCTGATTCTTCTCTTAATGGTGCCGAGCAAATGTTGGCGAATGATTCAGCCTATCGTCCTTTGCTAATGGAACATTTCGGGATAATGGATACACCTGAATACCAAAAGAATGCAGTTGACAAAGTTTCATTATACATGCGTCATGGCATTTATCCACAGGATCGTTTAATTATTACCTACGAAACAAAAGAGCATCCCTTGGACACTAACCATAGTGAACTCCCCATTGTCTAAAGCCAGTGGGATTGCGGTAGCCCTATTTCAACAGCTTATAGAATTTTCAAATTGATGTCCCATCGATTTAAACTTCCAACTCTTCGAGTTGCTGGGAAAGTGCCTCCCAGTTCTCCATGTCTTCCAGAATTTCTTCCTCCAATGCGTCGATTTCTGCCTGAATCTCGGTCAGTTTGGAATAACTGGACTGATACTCCGGTCTTAAAAGTTCTGCCTTTAAAGCCTCCAACTTTTCTTCTTTGACTGCAAGTTCTTCCTCGGCACGCTTTACTTTTTTCTCAATCTTGGAACGTTCCTTGCCCGGATTATAGTATGCTTTCTTCCCGGCTCCGTCCATTTTACCGGCTTCCGCTGCGCCGGAAGCTTTGCCTGAGGCAATGGATGCACCATTCTGGCTGATTGCTCCGCCCAAGGCAGCCGGGGTCTTACGATAGCTGCCGGCTGACTCTTCAGCCTCCCGATCCAGTTTCTGCTGGTATTCTTCATATCCAAACTGGTAAAGGTTTGTCGTACCGTCTTCAAATACCAGTAAACGATTGGCTACTTTACGCACAAAATAACGATCGTGGGAAACAAAGATCAGTGTACCCGAATAGTCTTTTAACATGCTCTCTAATGTTTCTTTCCCAACGATATCCATATGGTTGGTCGGCTCGTCGAGAATCAGGACATTCGGGCGACGCTTTAAAATCTTGCAGAGCGCAAGACGCACCTTTTCCCCTCCGGAGAGCATATCAATGTTCTTGAACACATCTTCCCCTGTGAACATGAAAGCACCAAGTGCATTTCTTGCCTCGGTCTCCGTAAGATTCGGAAATTCATCCCAGAAATCATCCAGCACAGTTTTCCGGCTGGAATACATCGCCATCTGCTGATCAAAATATCCAATCTGCACATTGGTTCCGAAATGATATCCACCGGATAATGCCGGAAGCTGTCCGACCAGCGTCTTTAACAGAGTTGACTTGCCCAGGCCATTTCCGCCGAGGATTCCAAGCTTGTCGCCTTTTTTCAGGTCCAGATTAACGGTAGAAAGCGGATGATCATACCCGATCTGTAAATCAGAAATCAAAAGTACATCGTTTCCGGTTTCTTTTTCCGGCTCAAAGTTGGCATGGAAAGTACGGGTATCAAATCGGTCCGGCGCCTCTATTTTTACCATATGCTCGATGGCCTTTTCCTTGGAATGTGCCATCGAAACCTTCGTCGGTTTGTTCTTGAAACGATCCACGATGCGCTGCAGACGCGCGATTTCTTTCTGCTGCGCATTATAGTCCTTCATCAGCTTATTATAATTTTCCTTCTTACGCTCCATGAAGTTCGAATAATTTCCCGGATAACGGGTCGCTGTGCCATACTCAATTTCATATACCACATCTACGACATTATCCAGAAACATACGGTCATGGGAAACAACAACGACCGCCTTCGGATAATTTTTCAGATAAGACTCCAGCCACTCGATCGTTGTGATATCCAGGTGGTTGGTCGGCTCATCCAAAAGCAAAATGTCCGGCTTGCTCAACAGCAATTTGATAAATGCAATCTTCGTCTGCTGTCCGCCGGAAAATTCCGATAATGGTTTCTTGCGTTCTTCTTCGGAAAAACCAAATTTGCGGATGATCACATCGTACTCTTTTTCAAAATAGTACCCGCCATCTTCCTTGAATTTTTCTTCCATCGCCGTATATTTTGCCACTGCCTCCTCTGAATAATCGGTCTCCAAAGCAACTGCGGCTGCCTCAAGTTCTTTTTTCCGACGCTCCATCGGAGCAAAAACCTTGCGCACTTCCTGCTCGAGCGTAATGGACGGATCTTCAAATGCAATCTGCTTTAAATAGCCAATCTGTGGATTTCCGGCTTTTGCAATAAAAACATCCTCATCACTGTCACGCTTTTCGAGGTCAACTTCTCCGTGGATTAGTTTCAGCAGTGTTGTTTTTCCGCAGCCATTGCGACCAACAACTGCAATTTTTTCTGTATTTCTGATTTCAAAATTAATGTCGTGCAGAATCTCTTCATCTCCAAAAGAGACTGCTCCATGACAAATCTGATATAACATGTGATCTCCTTATTAACGAAATGCCTCTTCCTGAGAAGCAAGATAGCTGACGAACTGTTCTGCAGTACGTCCGGAAATGCCCCCATGGCTCAATTCCCACTTGTTTGCTTCCAGACGGAGCTGCTCGTCACTCATGGTAACTCCAGCACGTCTTGCAAGATGCTCTACAATATCAAAGTATTCTTTCTGTGTTGGTTTTGAGTAATTGATCGTAACACCAAATCGATTGACCAGGGAAAGTTTCTCCTCCACAGTATCCGAATGATGACGATCGTTGGAATTATCCTGATCGTTACGGTCGTTCCAGCTCTCCTTGATCAGATGACGGCGGTTTGAAGTCGCGTAAATCAAAATATTCTCCGGCTTTGTCTCCACGCCACCCTCAATGACAGCCTTTAAGAATTTATACTCTATCTCAAATTCCTCAAAAGAAAGGTCATCCATATAAATAATAAACCGATAGTTACGATTCTTGATATCTGCAATAATCTCAGAAAGATATTTGAACTGATGCTTGTAGATTTCAATCATGCGCAGTCCGTCTTTGTAATACTGATTGACAATCGCCTTGATACTTGTGGATTTACCAGTACCGCTGTCACCGAATAACAGTACGTTGTTGGCTTTCTTTCCCTGTACAAAAGCTTCCGTGTTGTCCACGAGCTTTTTCTTCTGAATCTCATAACCTACAAGGTCATCCAGCATCACAGTATCCATGTTGTTGATTGCACGGAATGTAAAGCCTCCCTGCGGGGTATCATCAATGCGGAATGCCTTATTCAGTCCAAACATACCAACACCATAGTCTTTATAAAATCCGGTTACCGCATCAAAGAACTCTTTTTCATCCTTTGCAGCTTCGAGCTTTTTGCTCAATGAGCGCACTTTCTCACTTACATTTTTGTTGTACATGAGATCCTTTTTATGAATTGCTTTGTAATTTGAAATCTGGCTGAAGCAGTTGATTCCAAGATCACGCTCAATCGGTCCGAAATCATAATCAAATAAAGCCTTAAAAATGCGGAAATCATTTTCCACGAGTGCGTTAACACTTCCCTCACTTGCGCCGACTTTCTCACAAGTCATGCTGAATGGATTTTCACTCATCATGAGGAAAAATGTAAGATAATTGTGCCATAAATTATCATCAAATCCATAATCGGTTGCTACTTTTAAAATGCGCTTTACCTGCGTATTTATATCTCTCACAAGGCCGGTCTTGTTGTATTCTCCAGTCTCGTACTTTCCAAATAATTCTGCCATCTGGCGGAGGATGGAATCCTCCTCTAAGTCTCCATACATCAGTAATTGTGATACTTCCTGATACATTTCAATCGCCTCTTTCTTAATATGTGTTCTTTATTTCTACACGCTTTGGCTTCAAAAGCACGCAGAATCAATTGCTAATCATTTCTATCTTTTCTATCTTTTCGATTATGCCACACAAATTTAAGATATGCAAGTTTGATACCATCCGCATATGCATAATAACGTCAAAAGTGCTCCGCGGTAACTTTCCGCGAAGCACTTTATGCTATAATCATTATTTCCGTCACTTTATAGTAAATACAATTTTCTGCCCACTTTGAGTCATAATTTTCATTGATGACCGATACGTTTGCGCCCACAGCAAACGCACCAATTCAATTCTTATCCGTTACCTTCAGCTTTGCATAAATATAGTAATATGGAAAGGATCCGTGACATCTCCGGACGAAGCTGCCTGTGTGGACTCCGGCAGGATGGTTACGAACATCGCAAGCACCAGCATCAGCCAGACATTGTTAATTATAGCGAATCACAAACTTCTGCGTGCTGCTGTCCGACTTCGGCGCAAACTTCAAATGAGAATGCAGCACCGCACCCTTGATCAGATCAAGATATAATCCATCCTTATTCTTAAAACTTACGGTTCCGTCATCATTTGTCTCAATGGTCAGCTTCTGGTTGTCAAAGCCCACGAAATCCTGATATACATCCCTTGTCGAACTGCAGATGGTATAATTTCCGTAGCATCCGCGAAGCCGCCAGAAACCGTTGTTGCAATTCATGTAGAAGTTCTGTTCTTTTCCACCGCTGCATTTTTCCAGATACAGGTTTTCGCCCTGGGTTCCCCAGATATCAAAATAGAGATCCTTATTATCAGCCGGACTGACCGTAAACTCCAGACCGGAAATCAGATAATCCTTCGTTACCACCTGATACGCACGGTAGAACTGGGAGATTGCCGAATCTCTTGTAACCTTCTCGTTGTCCCAAGTGCCCACAGATGCTGCCTTATATACTGTATTTCCGGCTTTCGTTTTATTCACCATTTTTTTCAACAGTGCATTGTACTGTTCGGGGGTAATCACCTTATTGGTAACTTTCTTACTCGATGCAAACGTCTTCTTTCCGGTTGCTTTGCACCATAATGCCGCCAGCTTATAAAACTCTTTCTCCGTCAGTCCCTTGTCATAGTTTTTCAAAATGCCGCTATAGGTCAGCTTTGCCTTCTTTGCAAGCTTGATATTCATCATGCAGCCTCTGCCGGCACCGGCAAGATAGGAATCCGCATACGAAACATTTTCTTTTTTGATATAGCAGATACGATTCTGCCACTTAATCTGTGTCCACTCGGAATTATAATCTTTCTTTAAGATTTCGAGTGTCTCTCCGACAGGAAGAACACCATAGCAGTTTACCGGCTGTTCCTTCGGCTTGGAATAAATATAGAACCAGTTATTCTGCTCCGAAAGATCTCCTACAATGGTTTTCTTTACCACTTTCTTCTCGACCGCACTCTTCGGCTGATTGACAGCTACCAGATGTTTCTCATTGATGTACTTCTTATTTACATACATCAGTCGCCCCTTATAGATGACACCATAATACGTCTTTCCGGAACAGGTATAATTCCAGTCTCGAATATATATCGTATCTCCTGTATGCAGTTTTTCCTGATTAAAAGCATAACTGGTTGCAAGAAACGATCCGTCCTTTTCCATTGTGTATACCATCTTAATCGGCGTTCCCGAGCCATTGATATCCGCAAAATCCAGATTGTCTACCCATGCAATACTGGAGTAGCCGGTCACAGCCTGTGTCGGCTCTGCACATGTCGCAACCATCATGACTGCCGCAAGCAGCGCACAGATCCATCGTCCTGTTTTATTTATCCTATTCATAAGCAATTCCTCCCTTTTGACTTACGATTTATTACAGTAATTATATCAACTGGAGATCCTTTTTGACTTTCAGCGACACGAATTACACTTTTTTCGACATGAACGATGCGTAGGGGAATTGAGAAGTACATTCAGAAAGCGTAAATATCCTTTCCGCAAAGCAGAATGACGTTGACTGTAGTTCACTGTAAAACATATAAAAATAAAACTGATATATAAATTATCACATTTACATATCAGTTTCATTTTTAAAATGTCACTTTCATTGTGGTTCCCTTTCCCGGCTCACTCTCGACCATAATCTGTGCATCGTGCAGTTCCACAATATGCTTTACGATTGCAAGGCCAAGTCCGGTGCCTCCAGTCTGCTTCGAACGGCTTTTGTCCACGCGGTAGAATCGCTCAAAAATACGCTCCTGCTGATCTTTCGGAATCCCGATTCCGTTATCCGATACAATCAGCACCGGCTGCATATTCTCGTGTAGCACTTTCACATGTACCTCGCCGCCTTCGTTGTTGTAGCGGATTGCGTTGGCTGTCAGATTGTCCACCAGTTCCAATAGCATGCCACGGTCTGCACGCAGCTCACAAGTCTCCCCCTCATAGAACAATTGAATGCCACGTTTTTCGGCATTTACCGTCAGATTGCTCACGCATTCTTGTGCAATTGCATTTAGATCAACCTGCTCATAATGGATCAGATTTTCACTGTTATCCAGTTCTGACAGACGGATAATATCATTGATCAAGGAGAGCAGACGGTTCGCATTCTGTTGTATTTCCTTTGCGAAATGCGTCTCCTGTGCGGGATCAACCATATGATTTTCAATGAGTTCCGCATAACCGGAGATTGCCGTAAGTGGTGTTTTTAACTCGTGCGATACGTTTGCGGTAAAATCCTGCCGCACCTTCGCCGCCATCAGTATGTTCTCATGCTGTGCGCGGATCGTATTGACAAAAGGCACCAATTCCTTATAAGCCGGAACTTTTGACGTATCCTCCATATTCTCCGCCATCACCTCGATTGGCTGCAAGAGTTGTCCCGTCAGCAGATGTGCAAGGAACACACAGATAACGATGATAAGTACAAGGATTGTCGCAATCATTGGTGCCGCTGTCAGAAATACGCTCCATATGCTTCTTGCCTGTGTAGCCACACGAAGCACCGTCCCGTTATCCAAAAGCAGAGCATAATAAAACGTTGTCATGTTCATGGTATTAGAGTTGCGGACGCATTCACCATCTCCAGTCAGAAACGCACTCTTAACCTCTGGTCGGTCCGCATGATTTTCAAGCTTATCCGTATTTGCATCATTGTCGTAAAGCACTGTTCCGTCTTTATCAATCCATGTAATCCGCAGATCTTCCTTAGCGATATCAAAACTTTTTGCCGGTGTGCTCACGTCATCGAATACTTCCGCTTCGCCAAGCATCTGCGCCTGAATCTTTAAATCTTTGCGCACCTGTTTCTGAAACAGGCTATAGTACACACACGTCATGCAGACAAGTGTTGCTAAAACTGCAAGTATCGCTATTCCAATCAGCCTTACATTAATTTTCTGTTTCATAGGGTCTCCTTTTATCCCTCATATCATTTTTATTCAATCACATATCCCACATTGCGGACAGTGCGTATCTTCGTTCCTGCTTCCCCAAGTTTCTGGCGCAGTGTTTTGATATGCATATCCACGGTACGGGATTCCCCTTCGAATTCCGTTCCCCATACATGGCGCATGATCACCTCACGGCTCAATACGACATTCTGATTCGTCATCAGAAGACGCAGCAACTCATATTCCTTAAAGGTAAGTTCTACCGGCTGATTGTCCACATAGACCATATGGCGCTCGTGATCCAGAAGAATATGTTCCGTCTGCAAAATTTTAACATCCTCCGTCTCTGTACGGCGAAGCAATGCTTTGACCCTCGTGATCAGCTCCATAATGGAAAAAGGTTTCTTTATGTAATCATCTGCACCATCGTCAAGGCCCTTGATCATATCCATCTCTGCTGTCTTGGCAGTTACCATAATCACCGGGAGGCGCTTGGTCTGCGGATTTTTACGTAACTTGCGCACAATATCATAGCCGCTTTCATCCGGCAGCATCACATCTAAAAGCACCAGATCCGGCATAATATCCTCCAGTTTTTTGTAAAAATCCTTTGCCTTTTCAAAGGCGCAGACCATATAATTGCTGTTTTTTAACGCAATTGTTTCAATTTCCCGGATGTTTTCATCATCCTCTACAATATAAATCAAAGCCATAACGATTTCCTCTTCCTTCTTTATTTGCGCTTTTTCTCTGGAAGTGCATATTTTCTTGATAGTGCATAAAATTCTTCTTCAAACCATGGCGCTTTTTCTTCTTTTACCACATCCAGATATTCATGTGTGTCAAAGCCATCTTCATTGACTCTGATCATGCATACCGCGATGTTGGAACAATGATCCGAAATACGCTCATAATTCGTAATAATGTCTTCCAGAATCAGTCCCAGTTCAATCGTACATTTTCCTTTTCTGAGTCGATGTACATGCCGCTGTTTGAGTTCAATACTCAGTCCGTCAATCACCTGTTCAAAAGGCTCGATACGACGGGCTTTTTCCAGATCCGCTTCCACAAAAGCGGTGCAGGTGGCTTCCACAATATCTTTCAATGCCTTTGAGAAAACTTCCATCTCCTCTAACGCTTTCTTTGAAAAATGCAGATCTTTTTGATTCATCTCTGTCAGGGAATCCGTGATATTTACCGCATGGTCGGAAATTCGCTCAAAGTTGCCGATGCAATGTAACAAAATCGAAAGTGTGCGGCTGTCACTTTGCGACAGATCGCAGTTGTTCAATTTCACGAGATATGTGCCAAGCGCATCTTCATAACGATCCACACTCTGTTCAAGCGCAATAATTTTTTCTACACGTTTTCCATCATAAATATGCAGATTTTCCAAAGATAATTCCAGCGCATCTTTTGCTTCTTCTGCCATTTTTATGGTTGCATTCTTGCAAAGCTCCATGGCAAATGCCGGTTTCTCCAGAAAACGCTCATCCAAGATTGCAAATTCATCCGGTTTCTGTTCCTTTTCGTCTGCATGTTCCGGAATCGTGATCTGCGCCAGTTTTACCAACTGATTGCCAAACGGATATAAAAGAAGCACGGCTCCAATATTGAACAGAGTGTGTACCACAGCGATTCCTGCTGCATTCGCCGGTGTATCCAAAAATGCGAATCCACCAATGACTGCATTGATTCCATAAAATACTACCATAAATATTATAGTGCCAATCAGGTTAAAGTACAAATGAATCATGGATGCACGCTTTGCATTTTTGCTGGCACCGATCGATGAAATAATTGCTGTCACACAGGTTCCAATATTCTGTCCCATAATAATTGGAATTGCGGTCTTGTATCCGACAGCTCCTGTCACGCACAATGCCTGCAAAATACCAACCGATGCGGAAGAACTCTGAATGACCGCTGTAAGACCCGCCAGCATACCAAGCAGCGGATTAGAAAACTTTGTCAGAATACTGGTAAACTGTGCGTTTTCTGCAAGTGGTTCCACAGCGGAACTCATGGTTTCCATTCCGAACATAAGAATTGCAAAGCCAACAAGAATGTTTCCAATATCTTTCTTCTTATTATTATCCTTTGCAGTCATTGTCAGGATGATACCTACGGCTGCCAGCACCGGAGAAAAGGAAGACGGTTTCAAAAGCTGAATAAACAGACTCGATCCCTGAATTCCGGTCAGTGACAACAGCCAGGAAGTTACGGTTGTACCAATATTGGCACCCATGATAATCCCTACTGCCTGTGACAGCTGCATAATGCCCGAATTAACAAAGCCCACGACCATTACCGTGGTGGCTGATGATGACTGAATGATTGCGGTCACAATCACGCCAAGAAGGACGGCCATAATACGTTTCGATGTAAGCTTTTCCAATATCTGTTCCAACTTACCACCCGAAAGCTTTGCAAGGCCATCCCCCATCGCATTCATTCCATACAAAAACATGGCGAGTCCGCCAATCATTGTGAGAACTCCAAATATGTTCATAATCTGCTCCCTTTCGTTTTACATTCTCTTTATCATTTCTTTACATTCGAATGATATAATATGTATGTAAAATGTATGGGAGTCGTTATGTAAATTCTATGTAAAATTTATACACTTATTTCGTCATCTTTTTGTCATCTAATGCAAATATTACCCATTCTGCAATATTTGTCGCATGGTCCCCGATACGTTCGAAGTATTTTGCAACCATCAGCATATCGGCTGCAGACTCTGCACTCTGTGGTTCCCGCTGGATCTGTTCGATCAGTTCCGCCTTGTTTTTGTCAAACAGGTCATCCACGACATCATCGCTGGCAATGACATCCACGGCCTTTTTCATATCCTTTTCCACATATGCTTCAATGCTTCGAATCAGCATCTGCACTGTCTCGCTTGCCATTCTGTTGATATGTTCCAGATTTGGAATGTACTTTGTCTTTGACATAAGAATGGTCATCTCGGAAATATCTGCTGCATGGTCTCCGATACGTTCCATATCTGTTACCATCTTCATCGCTGCAGAAATCACACGCAGATCCTTTGCTACCGGCTGCTGTTGCATCAACAGATTAAAACACAGATTTTCAATCTTTTTCTGTTCATGATCAATCTGTGTATCGTTGTCCATAATCTTTTTTGCAAGTTCTACATTCTGATCGATCAGTGCATTGATCGCTTTCTGAATACTATCCTCAATCATGCTTCCCATCTGCATCATTTCCTGATTAAGCAGATGCAGCTGTTCGTCGAATTTTGATCGCATTAACCAAACCTCCCTGTAATATAATCCTCTGTCCGTTTATCTTTTGGATAGGAAAAAATTGTTTTGGTGTCTCCAAACTCCACCATCTCCCCAACCAGGAAAAAGGCGGTATCATCAGACACACGCACTGCCTGCTGCATGTTATGTGTAACTACAACAACGGTATATTTCTTTTTTAAATCTTCCATAAGTTCTTCGATCTTTGCTGTGGAGATCGGATCCAAAGCCGAAGTCGGCTCATCCATCAACAGAACTTCCGGTTGTACGGCAAGTGCTCTGGCGATACAGATACGCTGCTGCTGTCCACCGGAAAGACCAAGTGCGGATTTCTTCAGCCGGTCCTTTACCTCATCAAAAATCGCTGCGCCACGTAAACTTTCCTCTACAATCGCATCCAGCTTTGCTTTATCTCTGATTCCATGCACACGCGGACCATAGGCAATATTGTCATAAATGCTCATCGGAAATGGATTCGGCTGCTGGAATACCATGCCGACACGTTTACGCAAAACTGTTGTATCCACACCATCTGCGTAAATATCTTCATCGTCCAGTTTTACCTCTCCTGTGATGCGCACACCGTCTACCAGATCGTTCATGCGGTTGATGGTCTTCAAAAAAGTAGACTTTCCGCAACCGGATGGTCCGATAAAAGCCGTCACACAATTTTCCCGGATGTTCATGTTAACATCTTTCAGGGCATGATTTTCGCCATAATACAGGTTCAGATCACGGACGGTTATTTTTGTTTCTTTTCCCATGTTATTCTCCTTTGTACAGGGTGTCCCTGCGTTTTTGTTTCAACATTTATGATTAAGTATAAAAAGGGAGTGTAAAATGTGCATTCATGGATTTGTAAAGTTTATGCAAAATTTGTGTTCGGATTTGAAGGTGCTGCGACGCATCCAAGGTGGGATTGCGGGTGGGGGACGACGGAAGAGGCACCATACGTTCTTTTTCCAGATAAATTTGCAAGTTAACTCCGCGAGCGGTTTTGGGCGCTTTGTGGAGGCTCGTGCGGTTTCCGCCATTTGCGTGGTTTCTGGAACCGCGGAGCAGTTGCAAATTTTTCTTCCAAAAGAAGTATGGTGCCTCTTCCTGTTGGTTGACAATCCTGCCGTGTTGGATTTGTGCTTGGCAGCACAAATCCTCACTGGACATGATTCACCAGATTACTACATGCAGGCATGCGTCGATGATACCTTTTGCCTCTTGTATCATCATATGATATCAATGATTATCCTTTCTTCTCTACGAACATGAGTAAGAAACTGATCAAAAGCAGGCCACTGGATACCCAGATGATGTGGAATCCATATCGGATGGAAAGGTTTCCGCCGATACCTGCGCCGAGTCCGAAGAATAAGATGATTCCGAAATAATACAGTGCTTTTTTGAGTTTCTCGGTATCATGGGTGTGGAGGTAGCTGGTGAAGGCTTCGGTTCCACTGCGGAGGTTTCCGATGCACATGGTACTTGCATAGGAGTAACCGCTTACTTTCCGGAAGGTCTGTACCTGCATTGCGCACGCGAAAGATACGAGTGCGGTCGCGAGGAGATCTAATTTTACCGGCATAAATCCAACGGCAAACAGGATGATAATTTCCATAAGCAGAATTCCCTGCCGCCAGTGCAGACGCTTGGCATATTTAAACAACATATGGATACGCTCTGCAAAAAATACGCCTCCGGCAAATGCCAGCAACGGAAACAGGTAACGCAGTACATCCATCCATTCGCCCATCATCAGGTGCGTACTCATGAGTACGATATTTCCGGTCTGTGCATTGGAGAATACTTCATTTCTCGTAAAATATGTATACGCATCCTGAAATCCACCGGACAATGCCAGAAATACACTGGTAATAAATGCTTCGGACATCTGAATGTCTTCCTGCATCTGGTTGTCGAATTTCATTAAACTCACTTCCCTTACAACATTTTTCGTGGTATTCATGTTTTGATTCATTGGCCACAAACTTTGTTTATTATAGAATGGTTTCTATTGAAATGCAACCCTTCTGAACATTCATCTATTTTTTCTCATATACCCAGAGATTTTTTGTCTGTGCCATCAATTTTTCTAAATTCCAGGTTCTGTCGCTGTTTTTTTGGCTGTTTGGATCATGTACCTCGATGCTGCCGTCAGATGCTACAGTGGTCAGCACGATATAATGACCGGTCGTTGTAAAATCTCCCGGTCCCATAATACAGATAATCGGATGCCCTTCTTCCAGCTTTTTCCGGATCAGATCTGCGTCAAGTCCGAGTTCTTTTGCCGACAAACCAAGTTCCGATGCAAGTCCGGTCATCATGCTCCACTCCGAGCCGCTTCCCTTCACATAATAGCCTTCCGCTTCCGCACGCTTTGCGACTTCATAGGGATTCATCGAAGTATCGCCGGTAAGCCCCACATACACCATGGAAAGTGCCGTCGGGCCACATCCTGTCACAGCAAGAAAATCGCCGCCATAAGACCGGTAGCCCCAACGCTCGTCCCACTGTAGAAAAAACGGTATCTCGCCGGCATTTACATCCGCGGATACATCAATCGCCGCATTGTCATCTTTCTTTGTTTTGTAATCAAGTACAAATTGTCTTGCCTCCGTATTTCTCTCATACAGGTCAATCAGGCTCTGCGGATAATCCTCTTTTTCCAAAGTCCTGCTCGTAACAAGCCCCTGCCCCAATCGCACGATCACATTTTGTATTGTCGATAAATGCGTCAACAGCGCAACAAGAAGCAACAGTATGGCAAACAATATAATACATCGGTTCCGAATCTGTCTCTGCCGTCTTCTTTTACTTTTTCTACTCGTCTGCTGCATAAAAATACCCCTTTTCCAATGATTTACTTATAGTAAACCACAAGAATAAGGGGTGTTCTTAACTGTATTCTGTCAAAATTCTTACAAACTTCTTAAATTGACCGTTTCACATCAGTTTTCTTTCAGTCCGTCCGGAAGCTCTATAATAAACTGAATTTCTTCCATCCTGCTCTGGCAGCGAATCGTTCCTCCATGCAGTTCTACAATCTCACGCGTTACTGCAAGTCCCAGGCCGGAACCTCCGGTATCGGAATTTCTTGAACTGTCCATACGGAAAAACTGTTCAAAAATATGCTCCTGCATTTCTTCCGGAATTGTTTTTCCATGGTTTGTTGTGACGATCCGGATGTTGCCCTCCTGTGCTTTGTTCATGGAAACCTCGATCTTCGTATCCGGATAACTGTAATTTACAATGTTTTTCAACAGATTATCAAAAACCCGTTCCATCTTTTCCACATCGCAAAGCATCTCAATGTGATCTTCAATCTGCAGCCTGGCCGTCAGATTTTTCTTTCGGAATTCCTGTGCAAATTCACTTACTATCTGTTCTAACATCATGGACAGATTGATTTTCGACTTTTCGAGAAACATATGGGTAAAATTAAATCTGGTAATGTCGAAAAATTCATTGATTAAGTCCTCTAAATGCAGCGCTTTTTTCAATGCGATATCAATGTATTTTTTCCGGGCATCCTCCGGTATATCCGGCTCCTGACTGACAAGTGTCAGATATCCGATCACCGAAGTGAGCGGTGTCTTCAAGTCATGTGCCATATACATGATCATATCGTTTTTGCGCTGATTTGCTTCTTTGGCCGCCTGCGCATTTGTATAATTCTGCAAACGCACCTGATTCATCTGCCGCTCCAGCTCGGTAAACTGCTTCGGAAGTTCAATCAGCTCATTTTTATCGGAATACATTTTTGGAACTGACATCTGTACCTTTTCCATGCCATCCGCGATTTTGGCGAACATGCGCAGCGCATCGGCAATGGCAATCAGAAACACGCACACAAACGTGATCGTGACAACATGTGCCTGCATCCACTTAAAGATCAGATACCCCGGATCCTCCGGATACCACACGATCTGACTGCAGAGAAATGCACCGACGATATACCCTACCGCAAGGATACAGATGCACAGAAACATATGAAAAAAATATCGTCTTCGCCATTGGCGCAACAATTCTGCTTTGTTCATCCTCTACTCCTCCAATTTATATCCAATGCCCCAGACGGTCTTGATAAACTTCGGTTTTCTGCTGTTTTCATGCATTTTCTCCCGTATCCTGCTGATATGCACAAACACCGTATTGTTGCTGTCATAATACTTTTCTTTCCAGACACTTTCAAACAATTCTTCGGAAGTGACCGCCTCATTCAAGTGCTGACAAAGATAACGCAGAATTTCAAATTCGATTGGTGTAAATTCCAGATTTTCGCCATATAAGCTGCAGGTGTGAGTGTTCACATTTACCTCCAGTCCCCGGATGTCGTAAATCTCCCCGGAATTTTCCGGTTCACTTTCTCCCGGCTCTGATGTTGTGGCATGATCCCCTGTTTGTGTCACACCTGCTGCCTGATTATATTGTTTCGCCCTGCGCAACTGGCCTTTGACTCTTGCCAGTAGTTCCAAAGGCTGAAACGGCTTCGTGATATAATCATCGGCACCAAGCATGATTCCGTTGATCTTGTCCGTCTCTTCTATTTTGGCTGTCAGCATGATCACCGGGAAAAAATATTTCTCCCGAATCTTCCGACACAGCGTAAAGCCGTCCACATCTGGCAGCATCACATCCAGAATTGCCAGATCAATGTGTTCTCTTTCAATGCAGTCCAAAGCGTCCTGCCCGCAATAAAATTTAAATACACGGTATCCCTCACTTGAAAGGTACACTTCCAGAAGATCCGTGATTTCTTTTTCGTCATCTACAATAAGAATGTTCCATGTATCCATATCTGTCGTTTTATCCCTTCTTACATTCCGAACTCTTTTCTTATCATAACACATTAAAAAAGCCGGCGAAATCTCATTCGCCAGCTTTTTTCCAATTTAAAACTCATATATGCGTTTTTACTTCATACGCTTCCTGCTTTTGTCCCCATTGATTGTCTCCGTCGCTCGGTTTCATCCCCACATGCAAAATAAGTACTACTCCAGCCAGAACCGGAATAAGAAGTATGCTTATAACTGCAATGCAGACCCCGGCATTATCGAAAATATCTTACTTCTCTTTATTATTTTTCAGGATCATTCGTTTCTGTTTACTTGAATATGTCCAAAGCTTTGAAGCTAATTTTGAACAATTACCAGCTGTGATGGCAGAAACCTTTTTCGCAGTACCCATATAAGGTTTCCATGTAAAGTCCTGTCCTCCGTATGCTTTACCTGATCCCGTATAGTAGTTGTCATAGACATTCCTCTTTTGTGCATCATAAGAACCTGTATAGTATCCGAGCACATTTCCCTTGAATACCTGCTTGGAAGAACCTGTCACCTTTCCTGTGGAATAGTTATATTTGATAAACTGATCGAATACGGATGCACTTCCAACCAGTCCACCAACATATGATAATTTCTTTGCCGACAGGGATACCGCACCTGTATTGTAACAATTCTGTACATTTGCGGTTGCCTGTCCTGCCAGACCACCTACAGCTGCATCGCCGCCGGACTTCACATTCACAGTGACTTTTCCCTTATTATAGGACTGTGTGATATCGTTAGCAACTCCTGCGACACCACCTACAACTGTGCTGCGCGGTGCATTTGCTGTCACTGTGATAGCTCCTGTATTAAAGGATTTTACCATTTTTGTTCCTATATAGGTTGTTTCGCCGACTACACCTGCAACATTGATTCCAGTTGCATTTGATACATTACAATTCACTGTAATCTTACCTGTATTAGAGCAGGTATCTATTCCACCATTGCTCTCTCCGATCACACCGGTTATTTTCGCTTGTGTAGCATATCCTTCTGCTGCTTTATCGATCGTACAGGTAACCGCTCCGGTATTTTTGCAGTTTTTAACAGCTTTTTTGCCAAAAAATGAAGTTGCTACGCCTGCTACTGAAAATCCATCACCGCCCCATCCGTCACTCGGCTTATAATTTACCTTTATCGTTCCTTTATTGGTACAATTCTGAAGAACCGACTTTGATGTGCTGCCTGATGCAAGTGCTGCGATTCCTCCGACATCGCACGCAGGTGCGCCTTCATCTGTTCCCTTGACATTAACTGTAATATCGATGTCATTCACACAATTCTTTGTCACTGCATTTTTGTCATTCGAATATACGATTCCTCCAATATAAGCAGCCTCGCCTTTGACTGAGATCTTTCCGGCGGTTTTGATCTGATCGAAGGTACAGCTCGTAGCTTCACATACCAATGTTCCTGATCTTCCACCTGCCTGAAGGTCAATGTCCACACCGGTAACAGAAATATTTTTAAACACAGCTCCGTTCGCATATCCAAAAATACCTACATTCTCAGCCCAGGTTGAACTCTTGTAAGTATAACCGGTCAGCTTGTGCCCTTTTCCATCAAGCTGTCCCTTAAATGGATGCTCTCTGTCCCCAAACAGATGAAAATCTGCGGACAATTTGATATCCTTTGCAAGATAATAATTCCCTGATGGATTGCTCTCCATCGCCTTTAAATCCTCTACTGTTGAGATTGCGGTTGCTTTTGCTGCCTTCACATTCACCGATAAAGCTTCTACCTTTGTATCCGGTGCTGCTAATACAACATTTGCAGGTGCAGAAAATGCCATTAATGCAGCCAAAGATAATGTCAGTATTTTTTTCATAGTCCTACTCCTTTCTCTCTGATTCTCCTATATGAAGAACCAATATATGATATTTGTATTTATCATAAGTCGTACCCCGAGGTTCAAGTCAAGAAAAATTCAGGAAATTAATTAGTGACGTGCGCCGCAAGGCGCACATAAAAAAGCGGGGAAAAACATTCGCCCGCTTTTTTCTACATTTTATAAGTGTACTGTGTCACCTGCAAACTTTTTTCGTTCCATACGAAGTCGACTGTGATATTCCCCAGTTCCTGCATATCCGTATCATAAATATCTGCCCACACCGTAATGCCTTCCTCTGTCAGATCCGTGGTATACAAAAGACAATCCGCAATATCTGCTTTCGTTTTATTGGCATGCGCTACCGTTTTTACCCAGTTCCAAAACGAATCCATTGGTACATGGTATGCCTCAAATCCGCTCTTGTTTTTTGTTTCCAACACATGCAGTTCGTCCTCGCCCGTGCCGCTTCCTGTCACATTATGTAAAACGACAAGCAGTTCTTTTTCTCCGTCCTTGTCAATATCCTGCTCTTTCATCGTAATATCCGATTCCAAATCCCTGCCGTTTTCCCAATTACACTTTGTAAAAGCATGATTCCATTCCACATATAGCGAAGTATTATCATCTGCGTTGGCATAGATTGCAGCATCGTCGGATTCTGCGATTTTGCACCATGGTGTCTCTCTTGTCCATGTATCATAAGCTTCAATACTGTCCGGTAATTCGGCAGGTACTTCTTCCTGCGTTACTCTTTCCTGTGTAAGCGGAAATGTCGGAGTCTGTTCGACTTCTGTTTTGCCACAAGCTACAATGTTGACAGCTAACAGAATGCATTCGATCATTACAATTTTTGTCTTGTTCATATAATCATTAAAACCTCTATTGCTTTTACATATATCTTTGTATTTGTAGCGTATCATAGGTACTTTATTTTGTCAATCAATATTTTGTACTCCGTAATATTTACTGTTCGTATATTTCATGATATAGTTATTATAATTTATGGAGGATCTATTGCATGGCATACAAAAACACTCTAATTACAGGTATTACAGATTTATTAGTTTTGACAATATTAAAAAACAAAGGTGATTGTTATGCCTACGAGATAAGCAAGTACATTACAAACGAATCAAATGAACTGCTCTCAATCTCCCCCAACACCATATATACGGTCATGTATAAACTGGAAAATGAACATATGATCAGCGAGTACTCAGTTCTGGCAGGAAAAAAACGTACTCGTATCTATTATCACATAGAGTCAGCAGGGGAAACTTATTTAGAAGAACTGCAACACGACTATGAAAATATGGTCGCGGGTATGTCTGCAATTTTTGATTCACTGAAGAAAGGAGACAAACATGAATCGCTTATGTAAACAATATATCTCTCAGGTGAAGCTTCTACTTCCTACCATTGGGAAATCAGAGAAAAATTGTTTGACTACTCTGACAAGTAATCTGGAAGATTTCTGTGAAGACACCTCCCCTCAAACAATGGATGACTTATATAAAGAATTTGGTTCTCCTGTAGATACTGTAAATTCCTATATTTCTACACTTCCTACAGAGACTTTAATAAAA